>Ga0325403_1001933_pt1 | contig 17924 bp, 8 predicted proteins | sample PopdelMetagenome_19_FD_205665 | JGI IMG/M metagenome (GOLD analysis project Ga0325403, IMG submission 205665) | Populus deltoides microbial communities from Bellville, Georgia, United States - Xylem-PdKOR-R4 | ecosystem: Host-associated > Plants > Phyllosphere > Stem > Wood/Secondary xylem...
GTATTGGAAACTAAAAGCAAGGGATAGAAGCAGGAAATTCTGAAGGACAAAAGCAGGATTCATGATGTAGTCGCAGGTAGTTTTACGTACTAGAATCCCCAACATGTAACAGTTGCTGCGGAACTTCTTCAATGGGAAGGAGCTTTGCAAGAGCATTTACCCTAATATGGCTGGTGCTTATGATGTTGGTGTTCAGGCTACGATTCTTAGTAGTAAATGTAATGAGAAGGTGCATGACCTTCTCTTTCTCATGACCTCTTTTGAGACCGTTGAAAATGGAGTCATGATTGTATGGATTTAAAGGAACACTACCATCCCTTCCAAGAAAATGCAGGTATTCTCCACCTACTCTGCTAATCAACTTGGCTTGTTGATTAAGTTTATTTCACATTACTAGAAAATTAATAAATATAAATAGATATGTCAAAATAAATATTTCATCAATAAATTGAAGTGAATTTTTCTTACAGAATATTCCATTATAGTAGGCATCAGTAAACACCGATAAAAATATTCTCTAGGTATATACCAAGAGAATTATAGTGGAAAAAATTAAAAAAAAAATTCAAAAAATATAATGACATGTTATTTTTTCTTCAAATTATTTTTTTATGTTTTTGGATCATTTTGATATACTGATTTTAAAAATAAATTTTAAAAAATAAATAAATAATATTATTATAATACATTTTCAAGAAAAAATTACTTTAAAATACATTCCAAAACAGTCTAGATATTTTCCATATAATGGTACAAAAACCCCTTGTTGATAGGATCAATTTTGCCAATGATGATGAATTTCGTTGATTTTGATAGAATAAAACTAATATCTTTGAAAATAAAAAAACACTATCAAACGATGGAGTCAAACTTAAGATATTATTCATCTAAATGATAAATTTAATGGTATTTTTCTCTTTTTACCATAAGTTTAGATTTTTGATCGCATCCCCCCTTCCATATTATATAGCTTCCGCGCATGATTCCATCCCTTCTTCCAAAGCTCAACAGGCAAAAAAACATTCTATCGAAATGCAGAACTCAACCCACCAAGGCCCTAGCTACCTTGTATCTGGGGCACAGTTTTTGAGGTTTTTTTAGGTTTTGAAGAGATACGTACGATGGATGCCATTGATAATTGTTCTCTAACTCTCCGTTTTTTAATAAATTCATTTTGGATGGAATGAGAACCTCAGCTCACCTGGATGCTATTACAAAATAAAAATAAATAAAATCAAGTTATGAATTGGCGAATGACAAAGCCAACATGAACTATTACTTTATGAAGAAAAAGATCAAGTATGGTTCACGTTCCCCCCTGTATACCTGGAAAGGCAGGGAGCTCGATACCCCCACATGTGCTCCACTGCTATTTATGATATGGGTTTTCTCTGGTAGCCATAAATAAAGAAAGGGACTGCGTTGAAACCAGATTTTAGACGACAGAAGAGTCCAATCCATCAACAGAAGATCCATGGCATGCATGTGCTTTTCTCCTTTTGTTCTCCCTCCCAATCTATTCTCAAAGCTTAAGTAGGTCCGGTTGCTTAGCACTGACTAGCTAGGGGACCCCTTTTTTGATAGTTAGCTAGAAGTAAAATTCTTTTTTGATTTAAAATTAATTGGTGAAAGTGTAGTTAGAAAATGGTAGAAATGAACTGAAGAAGGTAAGGTAATTGCTACTAGATGAACGGCATGGTTACAAGGGTGGTGATAGTTAAAAAGATCGATGAGAGGAGCTTTTTTTTTGGCAATTAATGCATGCGCTTCATTAACTAAAAAGGAGAGGGTATTAGTTGTCTGGATAACATTTTCTGTATGGCTAATTATGGAAGGAAATTAGTGCGATAGATAGAGAAATTTGGGCACCCAATTGTAATAATTTTGGACTTTTGGTGGTTGCACTTTCCTAATCACTTGCATCAATTCAATTGTTAAAGGTTGACAAGCTTTTTTCCTGTCTTCACTTGCGGTGCATGTTTCATTTTGTCCTTGGCTTTGAGAGAGAGAGAGAGAGAGAGAGAAAGCGTTTAACATGAATAGATAATTGATATTTACTATATCAACACTTGAGCACTTGTTTTCTCTTTGCCCACCAAGAATTCTCAAGGAGAATGCCTTGGGTTCAAAGAGTAACAGGCTGAGGTTGTAATCTTCAAGGTTTGACTACAGAAGGAGAAGGGGGAGGAAAGATAAGAGCAGATAACAATGGGTAAAAAGAATAAAAATTTGGAGGGAAGAAAAAGCCCGGGGAAACTAGTGCTTGGACTTTTCTTCACCCTCCTCATTTTTTAATTCCCTTCTGCTTAATTACTTTTCTAGCCAGCTAATTAATTATAGTCCAAATTACTAGTCACAAAATATTGTTTAATCTTTCACAATCAGCTAGCAACGACCCCCCTTCTTGCAGTTAAGTGCACCTGCCCCCATCGTGATTGGACCGACAAGTGAAGATGGTCTTGCACCCAAGCTTGATGCCCTAGCATAGCTTGATGAAGCGCCTGCGCCAGATGCTACGAAAAATGCTCCATTCAATAGTAGATCTCCTTCAGACCTCCAATTCCAATTCTTCCATTCACTCTCTGGTGCATCTTCATGTTTTGTTACCTTCATCAAGAAAAGAAAATCATATCTGAGTTAGAGGCCGCTGTCCTATTCAATGCTTACAAAAGCGAATCCTTCTGAGTTCACAAGAAGTTGGTTTTTTCAGTTGGGCAATATTAAATGGGTTCTCAGTCCTCACCTCTTTACTGAACCTGATGTCAGGTGCTACAAATCTGTTGCCTTGGCTGTTGATGGTTGGGCTAGCACTCCCTCCAATGGCGTACATTTCCCAATGGGTGTAGTCATTGTTGACCACATGGAAATATCCATGTCTACATCTGAAAATGTGAAGAAATATTACTAATTAGTTTCAAAGTTTGAATATTGATAATCGACACAATGAGTATGCAGCTAGTTAATTACCCCCACTAACCAATACTTTAGTAATCAAGAACTTTAAATTTCTTACCTTGGCATTCTCTGGACAAGACCTTCTCCAAAGTGATTGAAGGCTATGGTGATTTGCATGCTCTTGTCTTGAGTGTAGGAATCACTATGCCCCAGAAGCATGACTTTATCATGGTGGGTCATGTAATTGTTCGAAATGGTGATGGCTGAGGACCCATGGATGGCATCAACGAGTCCATCGTCACAATTTGACAATGAATTATGGTCCACCCAGATGTGAGCACCACCAAAGATGGACACACCATCACCATCTGATACAGTCCTCCATCCAAAGTGGTGTGGGGAGTCCCTCACCATAGCATTCCCTCCTCTCTTGCAATCGTGTATGTTTAGTCCATGTATAATAATGTTGGTCACATACTGTATAGTAATGCATGGGCCACCGGCAATATGGACACTTGCACCTCTACCATCGATAGTCTTGAACGAGTTCATGATCAGTTCTTCCTTCAATTGAATTGTCATGTCACGAGCAAAAATGATCCACAAAGGCTCTTCTTGAATGACAGCATGCCTGAGAGTCCCTGGCTTAGGGTTCACTGGATCATCATTACCAGATTCTGTAACCACATAAATCTTACCATCTCTTCCACCAATGGCAGTCTTACCAAACCCAATTGCACAATCAGCTAGCCTCTGGCGGTTCTTCTCCCAATTGGGATCGCATCTCCAGCAGTCATCAATGGGGTTGCCGGTTCCACAAGAGAGATATCCCAACTTCCTCCTAGAGGCATTGATGGCCCTGTCAAAACAAAACGAGACACATTTCTATCAACACGTATACATAAATTGAAAATGTCTCAACCACCACCCATATTGGAACGTACAAAATTGGACCGACAAGATACAAGCAGTAGTGGAGCCACTTACCTATGTACTTCTTGTACTACAAGTTCTGGGTCCTGAACCGGGGAAGAGGAGACGAGGGCTGGGGTCAGGAGAGAGAGGAGGAAGAGGAGACAGAGAGAAGGGTTTGCCATTGTGTGATCTCTTCTTTAAGCGTGCACAAGTAAAGAGAGGGAAGAGTGTGAGAGATATGAGAGAAGGAAAGGGAGTATATAAAGACATTAAAGCCGGGCTCGATGGGCGTGATTAAACTAAACACGTGGGGTCCAAGGTGTGCTTCGTGATTTCTTGATTTACGGGATTCCCACAGTGGGTAGTTTTTGCTGTTGAGCAGGGCCTCAATAAAGGTAGAAAAACAGAGCAAAAAAGACACCGGATTTCAATGGAAAGTTCCTTCTTCTAGTTTGTTTATATATATATATATATATATAAACAAACTAGAAGAAGGAACTTTCCATTGAAATCCGGTGTCTTTTTTGCTATCTATATATATATATATATAAACTGAACACTTTTTAGTGAGGGCTCTCATGCTCATGTTATCCTAAGAATGTAACTTACCTCCTACACTTTAATGCGATTAATGGAAGAATTTGATCTTTTTAGTTCAATACACCACCCTTCATAGATCCATCTATCCTTTTTATCCCTTAAAATGTTTTCTAAATATGGAAGTCGATGTAGGCTTATCTCCCTAATCATTTAGAAATTTTTCTAATTATGGACATCAACAGCAGTTATCCGGCTTCTAGTCATTTAAAACTTTCTAACTACAGGTTCATCCTTTATGGATTTCCCTTAGCATCTTAGAAATTTTTCTAAGTGTAGGCTCACTATGTCCAAACCCAACGTACTTGTATCCAGACAATGCGCTTGAACTCATTTTTTTCCTCTAATATTCTTAGACATCTTATCCAAGCTCAACACTCTCTTAAAATTTTTTTTGAAACTCCACGCTAGTCCCTCGATATTTTATATTAATCTAATATATATTATTTTGAGTAGAATACAACTAAAAATATCACAAAGATAAAATTACACTTTAACCCCTCCTCTCCACAAAAAAAAAAAAGATTCATGGACTATAAATACACTATGAACTCTTCAAACTCAATGTTTACAATCTCTTAATTCTTAATATTTTTAATATACATATTCTTAGAGTCTATCTCTCTAAAATATCATTGTACTTTTTTCTCCAAAAAAATACTTACTTAAGCATTTAAGAGTCCTCAAATCTACAAAAGAGGATCTTTACAGATATTAGCTACCAGTCACCTTGACTTACCAGACACCACCAGCTATCAGCTATCAACCACTTGAATTTTCTATATCAAGCCACCAGAAACCTAGACCAAAGAAAATGTATTAGTTGTTTGAACTAAGATATGAATCAATTATTCAATACATAAGTTTTATTTCTAAATTATTTGGATATTTTGATACCTCATCACTACCATACTTCAACACAAGACATTGATATAATTGACCATAACCAGCATGTTAATTGTGACATTAATAAATCAATGTATGAATAAGCATGTCAGTAAATTTATCAACATAAACATACTGATATGTTCTATATTATAAGATCAATAGTCTAAAGTCTTGTGACATGTAATCATATTCAGGAATAGAAGTATGACTGGTGACACTGTCGTGATCATTTTAACGGGAAATTATCTCGTGAAACTATTTGGTAGTATAATAAAAATCGATGCCCAAATTCGAGTCTTTTCCTTGTGATAGAAGGGAAAAGATTATAGCTAGAATGCTGGCTAGGCATGTTTGCATGAGGTTAGGTAAAAACAAACAATAAGAAACCTGTTACAAAAAACCGACATTGACATCGGAATATAGACGTTGAAAGCCCTAGGTTTGTTTGTGTTAGCTGTTTTGCTCGTCTATAGTGCGTAAGCAGTACAAGATCTAGTCAAGAGTGAGCTGGTGTCTAATATGTTAATTTCCTTGTATAAGCTAGTAGCCTGTCACTAATGGGAACAATTAATTTACAGAGAGACCAGCTATGGTGGAAAAAACCAAGAGCTAGAACATAGACATCTACGATATATGTTGTTCTTATTACTTTTTTATTTAGTTAATTTCAGGGAGCAGAATAAGTTTCTCGATTTCATGGGCCCTTAAACTTGCTGTCTTATTTGCCAAAGGTGAAAACCAAAAACCTATCATATTTATCTACTATATTGTTCTTGTTGAAATGGAAGGTGTTAAAGTTAAACTCAATTGAAAGCAACAATGATAAGCCAAAGGAAAGTGTAATGTTTAGATGCTTGTCAGTGCAAGTGGAAAGCAGGCAACATTTCTTTAGGCACCAAGAACATCTGTGTTATAGACAGGGTTTGCAGTAAAAGGACTCGACCATTCCTCGTATTAACCTACCTAGCCAGGGGCGAAGACAGGGGGGGTTGGCAGGGACCCCGGCGCCCCTGCAAGTTCATTCTTAGTATTCCGCACAAATCACAGCATTTTGGCTTCTTTTAATTTTATGTTTTGATATTCTGCCCCTCCTGTACCTAACTATATACAACTGGTAGAAAATATTATCCTAATTGAAACCCTTAGCTTCTTCTTTCTCAATTTTTCATGAGCAATGTTAGTCTTATGGAAAGTTTTGATCTCCCCGATTCATTTTCTAAGAAGTAGAATCCTTTTTATCAACAAAACTTATTAATAAGACTTACTGATTAAAATAAAATCAATTTATTTGAACTCGAATCACGGATTTTTTTTTCTTTTTTAAAATGTATTTATGGCTTTAAACATTATTTTTTTATGAAAAAAATTACCCCATCTACAACTAGTAAAAAATTGAAAGGATTTTCTACTACGTGCATCAAAACACAAATGAAGTACAATCTGATTTGAATAAAAAGTAGCTAGGAAATAAGACTACTATTGGTGCACTAGTAATATGTCCAACGAAGAACATTTTTTGATCCGCAACATTTGATTTTGTCATTCCAAAAAAAAAAAGATATTGATTTGATTATACGTTGCACCAAGAAATTCTCAATGACAGCAGCTGCACATGCTTTTGCCCTCGAAATCAAAACTCACTAGCTGCATGTAGGCCCATATAGTTTTTCTTCTTTCTTTAATTAATTTCTTGTTCAATAACCAACAAAAAAAGAAATTATTGGCCGCGAACCTCGCCTCTGATTCACACAAGGAAACGAATACAGGATCCTGATTTTGACATGGAAAAATAGTGAGCTCTTAAGCTGTACACTTTGGAGCCCGTAAGAGAAGCCGTAGTATCCGTGTATTTCCTGACTCGTGATCAAAGCTAGTTACCCACATGGGGATCGAGATTTCTGATTCTCTTTTATGATTCCCTGTCTGCATGGCCTTTGATCATGGATGGTGGAGTACTGTGAAAAGAAAACAAGGACCAGAGCATACTGAAGGGTCTTCGTTAGGCAGTTAGGGTTTGGGAGCGTGAGATAACATAAAAGGTCGCCAAACCATGCTGGTTCATACTCCGCAGAGATGCTTCTTGGATGGTGGAATGAATTGTGAGTGAGTGAAAGCTACTTAGCAAGATGATGGTGGGATTGTGAGTGAGTGAAAGCTACTCAGCAACTCCTTTCTTCCATCCAATCACACGTGGTGCTCGAAGGCAATTCCATGTGGCATTCTCTTTCTCTTCCTTTAAGCAATAGATTTCTCATTTGCACATGCATGGGATCCTTGATGTTTCACATCAAGATCAGTTCTTCTTCTTAGTTGCCAATTTTGTGAAGGAAAGTCAAATTTTCCATTTTCTTATGATCCTTTATTATTTCTCTTACATTTTCTCAGGCATTTTGTTGTACAAAACACTATTTAGGCAGCCACCCACACTATTAATTTCTCATTGATCTATCAATTTTCACATCACCGTACTTGTCTTAATAGATTCAACGTAAGTGTACAAGTGATTCGTCATGTGGTTTCTTCCAAATCAGAAGATTTGCAAATCAATGTAAGATTATGCTTGACAATTTCCCAAATCAAACCAATCAATTATGTTTTCCATCGAAATCAAACCAATTAATCAGACTATTGGGGTGTCGCTGGCTACACTCGAGGATTTAGTTAGCTAGTCACGTATTACAAGGGCCATAGGACATTTGAGATAATCGGTGACAAATCTTTAAAGGGATGGCTTCGATGGAGGAGAACGTGTTGCTATCAGCTAAAAAAAAGAAAAAGTTCACTTAGCCCAAATTGCTTCTGCTACTGTCGCAATGACCACTTCAAAAATATATATTCAGACTCGTTACAGACTATCATACGCCATGCGTACAGAAAAGGGATTCGACAAAGCTTCTTGAGAAGACAATGGGGGGTGATAGATATATTGCATGATCATTGGCATTCATGTGCCCTGGCTGTAGTATTCAATCGAGGTAACTCCTTTTGATGTGAATCACGCCTGGACCTAATCATTTTCACACTTGGCCATCCCATTTTTAGCTACAGATTTGAGAGCATTTCACTTTATTAATCGATTGTGTTTGGGACATGTCTGGTAGTTGAGGTCAAACCTGCTACATGATTACTCGCATAATTCTCTCTTTAGCTGTGGAGAGATTGACTATATATGTTATCTACCTGGAGAAAACCAAAAATGCAAGGACAGGACTTACAAAAAAGTTAATTCCATCTATTTACAGAGGATAAATATGGAAAGATTACGTTCACCATATATACCAGACATATCCAACCTTCAGTAATAAGACACAAAGAGTTGCGTCTACGTTAGGGAAAATTGTATGAACAATATGTCTGTTAAGACCATAGAATCGACCCCAATTCCAGAAGGATGTCACAATTAATCTCACCACAAAGAAGAACACGACGTGAGAATGCGAGATGATGGGCGAATTAAGCAGAGCATGCTCATGGAACAGACAAATTTATTGGAAGTGTTAATTTGGTGAAGTAATTAGCAGAAAGCGAATGATAGAGTACTGAATAGGTGAACATCACATGACAAACAAATAAGACTGTTAGTTAATCTTATTTTAAGAAAATGAGCTCTTTCGATTTAATTTTTAGCTTAAATTCTTTATTTATAAATAACTATGAAATATATATTAAAACTAAAATTACTACAAAAATATATATACATCTGTTACTAAATTACTTGGTTTAATACACACAGACTTGAAAATTTTAAAATAAACTATAACTAAAAAAGATTAAAAAAAAATATGATGTGACCTTTATAGATGATTTTTCAACACAAGGCTACATATTTTTTATATTTATTCATAGATAAAGAATTTAAATCAAAAATTAAACTAAAAAAACTTATTTTCTTAAGATAAGCTAAAGTAACATGTCCTACTCAATATTTTCATTCATCTACACTGTTAAGACATCCAGCAACATTGGTTGGATATTTAGGGAATGAGTTGAAGCATATAAATAGATCATGCCAGCATCTGTAACACAGCATTAAGACATCCAAAAATATTAATAATAATCAATGATTATGTTTTCCTCAGTTATTTGAGTGATTTGGAGTTTCCCTAAAAAATAATTAAAAAAAATAAAAAATAATATTTTAATATTAACAAAAATACTTTAAAAAAACAACTATTGCCTATTCCCGTTTACCTCTGCAACTTTTATGCAATCATACAAGAAAATAAACCAACACTTGAACAAAGTAGTGAAAGCTGATAGCAATGAGCATATCAAAATTCCTAACTCAGCACTCGGCCCGAAGGCCCATCTTATCAATTGCTCATTCTTTAGTAAGAACCAGGATTGAGGAAAAGAAATGAAAAAAGTCATATCTATTTTATTAAAAAAAATACTTTTTACATTATAATGATCATTCATTTATTCGGACAATCCTCTTCTTGACCTATGTATCTACTTGAATATGACAAAAAAACAATGTAGTTTTGATGCGTTTTTCAGCATTTTCCAAGTAAAAATATTATTTAAAATATACATTATAAGACGTAAAATTAATAATTAATCTCAATGCTTTTGTTATTTTATAAGAAATATTAATGTATTTTGTTTATAATAATTTTCATTTTTTTAGTATTACAAATGGATATTCGAATAAGAATAACATGGAGTATTACAGATAAGTTTTGAAAGGTTGTGTAAAGTGGTGGCAGGGCCGAGCTAAGGAGTTTTTTCTTGGAGGGATTATACGTAGGATGAATTTAAGTAGTGCTATACATAATTTGCCAACAAAAACTATATATATTTACAGAATTTTGACTCTTATATAAGATATTGAGGAAAGGATCGGCCTACCATTTTACAAGTTCTGTTGATGCTCGAGGAATTATAGATTGAGCTTGCAGCTGAGCAGGACACTCAATCACTGATATCGTCTTCCTGAACAAGATATGGATTGTTCTTAATCTTACATGACCATGTCGGCGATTTATCTCTATACAAGGCAGGGAAATTAGTGTTCCAGAGTGCTGTCAAATAGGTGAAGATTCACAGAACTGAGGCTGTCATCAAGGTTCCAGTTTCAGAAGACAGGATCTGTAAACAACTTCATTATAAGGGAAATTATCAGCAAAACTAGATTTTCTGAGTTTTGAGAAATATTCATTTGACATCTATTAGATAGTAGTCATTGCGGAAGTAACAGGAGCAATTTGAGTTGTATAGAACACGTTTTTCAATATTGAAAACTTGGATCGATCAAAAAAGCAAAGGTTCATCTTTATGAAACGGGAGTTTCAGAGATTTAGTCATAGTACTTGGTAACATTGTGGCGTAGCCACAGGTCATACATGACCATGTAAAATGAATCATGTTTGAATGGAGGTAGATTCCTCTGAAAGTGCCTTTGGACCTGATTCAAGAGTAGGGAGTTAAAGAAATTAGACAGTTCACGCACAATATTAAGGGTTTAGTGCATTCAAGGAAAACAATATAAAGGAACCTAATCTACAGAGTGAATTTCACAAACAATTGAGTAGAGGGCTTAATTTGTGAGAGAAAAGTGTATGTTCATTCAAGGTGTTGGTCTGCAGGGCTTCGTATTATTGCTATGGCATGTCTGCATGGATTTTCTTCAGTTGATAGATATCTCTCCTTGAGTATTACAGAGAATTTCTTCCAGTCAAGAATGTCGTTGAATGGTAATTCATAGTAATCTGAAAGGATAACAGCAGAGAAATTCTTGACTGTAGGTATAGATACGGATGATTAAAGAGCTAATCTATAACCTGGAACACATCCAAAATCAACTGAAAACAAAATGCTTGTATAAATGAACTAATCTATCACCTGGAACACATCCAAAATCAATCAGATGGCCTCTCGGACAAATGCAAAACTTGGACGTGCACTAATGCTGTTGGTATACCCAGCGTCCTTCTTCAGTACTAATTTCCAGTCCTACTTGCATGGAATTAGAAGCATGCCAGCATACAATTATCGAGTCTTGAAAATCAGCATCAGAATATCAATGCAATAGGACTGTGGATCAGTTAGTAAAGATCTTCCTGCATAAACTAGGTTAAAATATCTTATTCAATGAAAATGAATTAAGAAAGCCATCTGCGAATAGAAATGAATTTGGGAAAAATATTCGACAAGATTTGGCATAATTCCTTTGTTAATGGATCATGTCTCCTCTGTTCAGCAGGATTATTTTCATAAATATCAAAATGCTATTCTAATTCAACCAAAAATGAATGAATGGAATAGCTCACTCATGATTTTAAGCGCACATATATATATATATATATATAGATACCATATCTAAACTAACAGAATTTGATAGTTAAAGCAACCGCCAAACCAACAGCACAAACAATTAATTCTATTTCTTTCTTTCTTTTGACCTCGCATCAATATTCTCTTCTCTACAAGAAAACTTGGATTCCCAGCTACCCCTCTCTCTCGTTCTCAAGAAAATGAGTATTCTCAAAGAATTTACGCTCGTGATCATCGTTTTGGGCGTAGTCTTTATCCTGTGCCAGCACAGCCAGTACAGCTATTGGTTACCACTCACTTCTCATGTACTCTCTTTCTTTCACTTTCTGTCTTTTTTTTAATAAACTTATTTTTGGAAGGCCAATTTCACGTTTTGTCAGTCTCTTGGATTACTTTTATGCGCTAACGTTCTTCTTGCTGTTGTTTCAGTGCCCTTGTTTTCTCTACTAATGCTCTTTCTTTCACTCTTTCTCCCAATCCAAGATTCTCTGTTTGCTTTCTTGCATGCAATTCCTTCTCTCTTCTTTTTTGGTGCAGTTCGTAGGTTTTAAATGCCAATTTCAGTTCTTAATAATTTTTAATCAATTTCAGTTCCCTGCTTTATCTATCTTTTGCTTTCTCTCATCTTCTTGCCCCCTTTTAACGCTCTTTTTTGCGTCTTTTTGAAGGGCGATTTGATTCAATATACAGTTCAAGATTCGACCGACGACATCTATCACTCAAGAGCATTTTTCTTGCTGAATCATGAAGCAATGGAGAAGGATTTTAAGGTCTTTGTGTACCCAGGTGGAAACCCAGGAACATGTTATCACTCAAAAAATAACACGCTCGAGAGCAATCATGCAAGTGAACATTACTTCTTCATGAATCTGAGAGATAGTCCGTTTCTGACTAAAAATCCTCAAGAGGCTCATCTCTTCTTTATTCCCATTTCTTGTCAGCCATTGAGTGACGAGGTATGAGCTTAAATTGCAAGAAATTATTTAATTTGATCTTTGTGGTTGAATATAAGCTATGAGTCTAGTATTTGCTTATCTTTATGCTGGGAAAGAATTTCATTTCTTGTGCATAAATAATGTAATCGTGCATCTTTCAAGGATTCAAGAGATTGATGCAGATATAGATGGTTAATTTATTGATCTTTGTAGATATTTCCATAAGTTTGTTGATTGGTTCTGTTTTTTTTTTTCTTTTTTTTTTCTTTCTCATAATTTGGATTTAAAAACTGTCTTGTTTTAGCTGTCAAGCACTATATATCCTACATTAACATTCCATCTCACTCTTTTTGGTATGCATCTAAAGCAACGATTTTTTCTTAATGCAGGAACCTTTACCTGGTTATAAAGAGAAGGTTATCAAGAGATATGTCAAGAGCTTGATTTCCACATACCCTTACTGGAATAGGACTTTAGGTGCTGATCACTTTTTTGTCAGTTGCCATAACATTGGCAGCACGGCTACTAAAGAAATCCCGTTTCTCCTGAAGAATGCAATTCGACTTGTGTGTTCACCAATTTATGATTCCGACTATATTCCACAGAAGGATGTTGCCCTCCCACAAATATTGGAGCTCTCTCTACCTCCTGATGGAGATGACATGTGGAACAGGTAATCTGTTATGGTGTAACACTGTATTATATCCTTGAGTGGTGTGCTTTCGAAGGCATTTATGTAATTCAATTCCCGATTTTCCATGAACATTTTTGGAAACTATACTCCTTAAGTGAGCTCAAATACTGAACTTCAGAAACCTGATGCAACTTGCCAGGTCAACTGTGGAGTCTCGCCCTCTCCTGCTGTCCCAAGAGATGATAAACCCTCCTAGGTAGTGTGAGATATTTACCAAATTTAGCTTTTCTGAATGATTTTTGCTCATCTGAACAACAGTAAAATCTGGCATTAGAGTTCCCTGCAAGTATCACACGCCTATGGGCAGGATTTTCTCTCTTGATAATGATTATAACTTGGGAGTCGCATTCTTGAGCATTCATCAAATGGGCTGCAGTGATTAATTCTTTGTTATACATCTTGAATTCGATTTATGCTTTCATATTTCAAACTTCTCATTGAAAGTTTGTAGTTCATAACACATTAACAGAATCATTGATGCTTTGGCTAAGCTTCTGTGGAAAATATTGCAGGACTAAACTTGGTTTCTGGGCTGGTTCTCCCAACATCGCACATTTCTTTTCATTCAATCCACATATCAGTTTAATGTGATGTAAATATGTCTGTAATTTAAAATGATTTACAACTAGATGTTTATCTACTAGAAATTAGGAATATAAATCCATGTATGTTATCTATACATTCTTACAAATAAAAAAAGGTTAAGTTTAGATCTTTAATTCAACAATACATTCTAGTTGGTACACATCCAAAAAGACAACTTTTTACAGAATCATTGGTGCTTTGGCTAAGCTGCTGTGGAAAATATTGCAGGACTAAACTTGGTTTCTGGGCTGGTTCTCCCAACTCAGATGTAAGGAAGAAACTTGTATTATTTCAAAAAGATTTTCAAGAATTTGAGTTCCATTTCGTCGAGAAATTAAAAAGGGCCACTGTGCTACACAATTTTGAAAAGGAAATATATCGGAGTAAGTTTTGCATCTGTCCTCGTGGGGAGACTCAAGTTGGTGGTGTTTGCTTATCAGAATCGATGGCTTTTGGATGTGTACCTGGTAAGAATGTTTCTCACAAGGCTTTTTCTTTTTGTTGAACACTTCAAAAATGTTCATCCACGGCAACATTTTGAAAAGTATTCAGTTCTGATGATATCATGCAAGAACATTCTTATATAAAGCATAGATAATAAAATCAAAGAAAGGGGCTGTGTATTTTACCCAGGCATATATTAAAATTCTCTGTTTCACCTCGTCAGCCTGTCCTGTGGTTTCCTTTTAAAGCAGTTCATGTGTGTCTTTCTGCAGTCATCATGTCGGACTACTATGACTTGCCATTCAATGACATTCTTGACTGGGATAAATTCTCTGTAATTCTCAAAGAAGACGATGTTCTCGAACTGGAGAGAATTCTTAAATCCATACCAGAAGGAAAGTACGAGAAAATGCATCAAAATGTTCTTAAGGTAGATATGAATTTTATCTTTATTTGGGATTAACTTTTTCATTCCCTAGATTCTACTGTGGCCTTCATGATTAACTGATATTAGCTTGAACTATGGAGAGATACCTTGATGACTTTGGTGAGATCCTTCATGATTGACTGATATTAACTGCCACCTTGATAACACTTAATTTATGTATCTTCTGGTTTTCAGGTTAGAAAGCACTTCAAGTGGCATTCTCCTCCTGCCATGTATGACGAGTTTCACTTGGTTATGTATGAGCTGTGGAAGCGCCGCCACATCATTAGGTACTGAACTACTGGAAGATGTCTCCAGTTTTGCGTGCGGTCCGACACCTTTACACCGTTTTAAACAGCATTTCCCTCTGATTGCTGGTTTCTGAAGCTGAAAGCACATAGCATAGCTTGGCGTACTTGCTCCTTTGTTTCTCGAATTTTCTTCCATTTCATTTCGCTACTCTTAAATACTTCAATTCAAGGATGCATCTGCCATGAGGCTTACATTTTAAATTGTTGATCCTTTACGATAGAAAAATTGCACATATATTTGTCTGCATGTTATCGACTGTGGATGAGTTCTGGCGTCTAAAATTTTATGGTGGAATCATCCTTTTTAGTTGGTGATAGATAATTTTGTTGTGCCATGTTGCTAATATTTATCTAGCACGAATAAAAATTAAATTAAATTAACTTGATATAACCTGATTAATTTAGAAAAAACAAAAATAACTTGGATGATAGTTAAAAGCATAGTTTGACTAAAATAAATTGAATACAACATTTTTTTAATTATTGAAATAGCAACATATCGGATCGACCTGATTCAGCCTGGGTTAATCTATCAAATCTACAACTATTGTTATAAGATCAAAATAAATTATAAAATTTAATTTTTAATTAACTCAATATTGAATGATAAAATTGAAAAATATTTTTTAAAAAAGACTCATAAAAGGACCCAAATCAACATAGGTTAACCTGTCAAACCCGTAACTCGGGTCATGAGACTGGGATTACCCCACAGAAAGCAATTCAAAACAAATTATGAAACTTAATTTTCAATCAACTCAATATTAAATGATGAAATTTCAAAAAAATTAAATTAGAAAAGGATATAAAAACTCAATTCGAGTTAAATTAGGTTGATACATAATTTTTAAATTGTACCGCTGATTATAGCCTAATGACTATAGAATGTAATAATGTTGTTATTTTGCATGGTGTTGAAAATGAGAGATCTTTCATATTGTGACATAAGAGATTAGGTCATACCTTCGTTTATAAAATTAAGAGTTTGAGAATCATAAAGTTCTTGAGGCTCTTAACTTTACTAATCTTAGTACTTATATGGATTGCATTTAAAAAAACAAACTAACAAGTATAACAAAGGTTCCATAAGGATTTCTAACATTTTAGAGATTATACACATTGATATCTCAAGTCTTTATGAAGCGTATTTTAATGTTCAGAAATCTTTCATTACCTTTATATATGTATCTCTATTTATTTTATGATAAAAGTAAAAGCATTGAATGGTATTAAGGTTTATAAAGCAAAAATAGAGAAACAATTTAAAAAATAAATTAAGATTATAAGGTCAGATAAAGGTGATGAATATTATGGAATGTACACTGAAAATGGACAATTACTATTTTCATTTGCAAGGTTTTTTTAAGAAACAAGGCATGGTGGCATAATACACAATTCCAAGCTTATCTTCTTAAAATGGTATGGTTGAAATGAGAAATCTAACATTAATGAGCATGGTGAGGAGTATGATTGGCAACTCTGATCTCTTGTTGTATTTGCAGAGTGAAGCTCTAAAATCTATGGCATATGGACTAAATAGGGTTCCAAACACGGTGGTTCATAAAACATCATTTGAATTATGAAAATGTTAGAAATATAATTTAAAACATGGATATGTATTGTGTTGCCTAGCTAAAGTTCGAGTCAACAATCCATATGAGATAAAATTAGACTTAAGAATAGTCAATGGATATTTCATTGGTTATGCAAAAAAATCTAAGGGATGCAGATTCTATTGTCCTTCTAATGTGATGAGAATTGTGAAATATAAGAATGCAAGGTTCTTTAAGAATGATGATATTAGTGGGAATGGCCAACCTTGAAATTTTTTTTAAGATGGTAGTAGTTTTGAACATGTTCCTACATCTTCACGTAAATTAGTTATGTTTCATGATAACTATTAGGATTTAATAACTCAAGAACAATCAATCATTGAAGAACCACATCATCACGAGGATATTTTTACAAATTCAATTACTCAATATTCTCAAGCTGAAAATGTTGATGTAACATTTAGAAGATATTTAAGAGTTAGGAAACCTATAATGTTTTAATATTTTGTTATGTGCCTATAAGAATCTGACATGAACATTGGTGATGAAGATGGCTCTATTATGTTTTCACAAGTTATGATTGAAAATAAATCCATATTTTATTATAATACCATGAAGGATGAGTTGGATTCAATGGCTAATAACGAAGTATAAAATCTTGTTGAATTGTTTATAGAGGGAAAAACCACTAGTTTTAATTGGGTTTTTAAAACCAAAATACACTTTTTAAGCAATATTGAAAGATACAAGACAAGACTTATAATCAAAGGATTCACTAAAAAAAAAAAAGAATTGATTATCACGATACCTTCTTTTTCTATTTCAAATAATAATTCATTTCAAATAATTATGGCATTAGTATCTCATTTTTTATATGGAGTTGTATTAAATAGATGTGAAAATAACATTCCTCAATAGAGACCTTGAGGAAGACATTTACATAAAACAACTAGAATGTTTCATTTTAAAAGAAATAATAACTTGGTTTGGAAGCTTAATGTTAAAGAATAATATAAATCATATATTGGAACCTTACCTAATAGTTTAAGTTATTTGGTTGAGATGGTTTTTTGATATGGTATTAGAGCCTTGATGACCAAGCGGTTACGAGATCGAATCTCGTCATCCTTATTTATTTGATAAAAATTAAGCACAAGACAATATGGACATGTGTAAATTTCAAGCTCAAAAGACTTTCACTTGAGGGAGTGTGTTGGAAAATAATATAAATTATATCTTGAGACCTTATCTAATAGCTTAAACTATTAGGTTGAGATGGTTCTTTAACACTTAAAAAATATATATATAGGCTAAAACAAGCCTCCTAACAATGGTATTTAAAATTTTATAATATCATTTCTTCATTTAGTTTTACGAACAATGTGTAGGATATCAATGTATATA
>Ga0325403_1001934_pt1 | contig 17923 bp, 10 predicted proteins | sample PopdelMetagenome_19_FD_205665 | JGI IMG/M metagenome (GOLD analysis project Ga0325403, IMG submission 205665) | Populus deltoides microbial communities from Bellville, Georgia, United States - Xylem-PdKOR-R4 | ecosystem: Host-associated > Plants > Phyllosphere > Stem > Wood/Secondary xylem...
AAAACACAACAATCAATGCCACAACACGTATAACATCTAACAACTTAATTTTTCAGATATTCTTCATCATTACACTAATTTCACGAGGTAAACTAATATGACTAAGAGCTATAAATATCTTGGATAATTATGTAAATAAGAGTTGTTATTCGCAACACATCCAATAAGTTATGACAAGAACACTCAAAATCACACATACACTTTTCTAAGTAATTCATTTTTCTGTACATTTTTTTCCCTTCTGGATGGCCTTTTATTTTGTGATAAAGGAATTGTTTTTTTTTTTTTTGTAGAGAATACTAGATTTATAGATAATTAAAAATTTAATGCATCTAAACTAGATTTTTCTTTTTCTTTCTATTCCACTTTTCTTTATCTTTGTCTAAAAGACTGCAGATCCTAAATTTCATTAATTTTTTCTTTGGAGGTTTGACAAAAAAACACAAATTTCAGATCTTGTTCTCTCACATAACACATATATCTCTTTATCTATTATATCCAAATTCATGAAAGAAATTTGTTTTCAAAACCTTATCTCATTCGATCACAATTTCCCTTCGAAGTTTTTTTAGGTGGAATCTTTTGGGTTCTAACCATGAACAAATTATTGATCTAGGTGGTATCTGACCTTGAGTAAGGATTTTGAGTTGGTGGGTTAACACTAAAACATATGGGATTGATTATTTTAAGTTATGAAAAAAAATATCCAAAATAACAAACACTGATGTGTTTTAGCATGAAATCAAAACCTATAAATGACAATGAAATTTATATTATAAAAATGAAACACAAATTAATTATATTTACATTAAAGAAAAGAAGATATAGAACATAATATCCAAAATATCCATCATGAATCAAGTAAGATACGTAAATAATTAAGAAATGAAATTTGACATAAAAAGTTGTTGTATAAGTCTCAAACTTACTAATATATGAAAATATTCGTAGTCAATTAGGATTCATCAAGTGACAAGATAAAAATGAAAATTAGATGATTTATGGGGAGAGAGAGAGAGAGAGAGAGAGAGAGAGAGAGAGAGAGAGAGAGAGAGAGAGAGAGAGAGAGAGAGAGAGAGAGAGAGAGAGTACAAGGAGAAGAGATTATTTAATCAACACAATTTCTTTCTTTTTTCTTAAAAATAGTTGGACTTGCAAAAACTTTGTTTAACCAATTGCATGAATTGGGCTATCCATCTCATCCTTATAATTAGAGAGAATCTCCAAAATTAAAATACTTTCCAAATATTAGGATACATTATTATTTATATAACGTGTTTTCATATATAGATGTGATTAAAAAACAAGGATGTATATGGAATTTTCTTAGACTTCAGAGCTAAAATATAGGTATATATGAATTTTTCAAAAAGTTTAGGATGGCTATAAACACTCTTAAAACTTACGTGGGTTCGTCAATATATGATTTCCTAGCTTTTAATAATCATTTAAGATCTAGAGCTACAAGTTTAAAGACATGCACTTTAAAAAAGAAAGAGTGATTAGACTAATAAATTGGAACCATGAATGCACTTTAAAAACTACCCTATCTTTGTGTTTTCAAGGAGATATATGAGGATAAAATAATCATGTTTATCTATATTTTTTATTTTAAAAGTATACAAATTTATTTAAAAAAAATTCACAAAGATAGATTTATTTTATATTTTCCTGTAAACAAATCTTAATAAAAGATCAGTTTTTGAAGATCAATTAGAAAGGAGTCTTATATAATTTGGTGGCTCTTACGATGAAAATAAAAGATCATGTAATTGGAAAAGAGAAGGGTACGAAGGTGCAAGAAAATGAGGTTTTATACCTAGGTTTAAGGCAAAGCAATGATGAATATGTGACATGCGGCATGGTAACGACATAGTTGGCATGCATAACCAACACAAAAAGAAATGTTCAAAGATATCAAATTAGTCCAAAACAAAAGATATGGTCTTACTAGGTTGCAACAACAATTTAAAATTCAAACTTAGTTTAGTTGATTATTTAAAGAAGTTTTTATCATTTAATAATATATGAGATTTCTCATTAGCAATTGGGCTTAGTTACTTGGGAGGTCGACCACCTTAAATTGGTCACCAGGATTTTTCTTTCTTTTAATTTAGTCCTTTGTATTTGTGAATTACTTTCAATTAAATATAAATACCAGTTTCAAACTTCAAAGTTTACAATTTAACATAGTAAACTCTACTAGAATTATTGGATTTGTTATAATTGGTGTTAAAGCCTCATTTCTATGGTAAAGGGAATAAGAGAATCACAATTAATTAAGATTGTAGATAGAATGAGGTACAACAAGAAGACTAACAACAAAGGCAATGAACACAATAGCAAGTCTTGAAAGACATTGTTAAAAACTTATCGGACTAACTTACTAAAGTCCAAGAAAAAAGACTTATTGATTCCCCTCGTAACATATTTATCACTTCATTAAATAGGCGTCAAAGACGAGAGGTGGAGCAACCAATTGAGAATCATATTAAAAAAAGATCTATAAAACTTGGTTTTTCTAAATTTATTGGTGAAGATGTTGAAGGATGTATTTACCAAGCCACTCACTATTTTAGTTGTCATAACACTCCACCCCAGCATCAATTATTTTTAGTAAGTTTTCACATTAAGGGTAAATCAATTGCTTGGTTTAATTAATAGTTAGGAATCATTTATCAATGCTTTTCATATTTGTTTTGTAACTTCAACCTAATATAATACAATAGAGGTCTTAATTAGTCTAAAGTAGAACACAACAGTTGAAGGATATAAAACTTAGTTTGATTCTTTATCAAACCAAGTTAGGGGTCTATTTAATACTCACAAATAAGTTGCATCCTTAGTGGACTAAAAGAAGAAGTTTGTATTGGTACAAAAATGCTTAATCCTCCTAATTTAATTACAACTTATGGACTTGCACGTATATAGAAGGAAAATATAAAGGTTCAACGTTGACATTAGAAATCAAGTGGAAGCATAGTTTTGGGAAAAAATAATCCAATAACTCAACTCGAGAGTTTGATTAGGTCAAGGATGTCCATTCAAATATTAACACCTACTCACATGAAGGAAAAGAAAGAAAAAAGTTTGTGCTTCAAGTATGATAAAAAATAGGGGTCATGTCATAAATTTGAGGGCCCAAAGTTATTTCTTATAGAAGAGGTAGAAGAAAATTAGCCAACAAACATAGGTGGCATAATTTATTTGTCTAGGAGGTTAAAATTTATCTAAATGCTATGATTGACAATCATAGTGCTATAACCATGAGGATAAGGTTGATAATTAATAATTAATTAGTTTTAGCATAAATAGATATGGTTAGTACATATAATTTCATCCATTTCAAAGTGGCTAGATGAGTGTGGGTAAGTATTGAAGAACATTCACCTGTTGGGGTGAAAATAAAATTTCCAATGAGAAAATTTGTCCAAGCATAAAAATTAGGGTTTGAGGACACACATTCAAAACTCATGCTTTATTAATCTTATTGGGCAACTGTGACATGGTTCTAGGGATAACCTGGCTTAAAAGTTTGGGTCTAATTTTATGGGATTTTCAAGAGGTTTACAATAGAGTTTCATTATTATATTATTGAAGGGCCTAGAAATCTAAGAATCTACAATGGATAGTGGGTTTGGATTTTTAAAGGAATTAAAGAAGACTGTTAAAAGGCTGATGATACAAATTTGGGATCAAAAGACTTAGGTCCATATGAATAGGAAATCACCAATTCCAGTTCAGAATTTGCTGAAAGAGTTTCAAGAGGTATATTCTAAACACAAGAAGCTTACTCCTAGAAGAGTCCTATATCACTCCATCATAATGAAAGAGGGGGTTTTACCTATAAATATAAGGCCTTATAGGTACCTATATTATAAAATAATAATAATAATTAAGAAGATAGTAAAGCAATTGCTACAATCAGGGACTACATGACCTAATACAAGTTCATTTTCTTCTCTAGTTTTGATTATCGGGTATTAAATAAAGAAACCATCATAGATAAGTTCCTAATTCTAGTTGATAAGGAATTATTAGATGAGTCGCATGATTCCAATTATTTCTTTGAATTGGATCTAAGATGAGGTTATCATCAAATTCATATGTTATATGAGGATATTCCTAAAATAGCATTCACAATTGCCCTTTCTACTTTTTAAAGCATTATGAATGAAGTATTTAAGTTGTACTTCAGGAAGTTTATTTTGGTATTTTTATGATAGAGGAAGAACACCCGGCTCATTTGAGGTCAGACTTAACGTATTGGCCCAACATAAATTCTATGCCAAAATGTCCAAGTGCAATTTTTTTTTGTTAAAAAAATTAAATATGTGGGCCGTATTGTTTCTGAAGACAGGATATGAGTCGATCTTGAGAAAATTAAAGTTGTGCATAACTGGCTAAAGCCCACTAACCTCAAGGCTTTAAGGGATTTTTTTAGGTCTTATTGGTTACCATTATAGATTTTTTTTTAGAGGATGTGAAGTTATGGCTAGTCTTTTAACCAAACTAGTTAAACAAAGGGCTTTTTGTTGAGACCAAACATGTAGAGAAAACATTCAATCAATCAAAGTACATTATTACTCATCCATCTACTCTAGCACTACTTGATTTTTCTAAGCCTTTTATAGTGAAGTGTGACATATCTGGTGTTGGGATATGAGCAGTTCTCATTTTTCATGCAAGATGACAAGCCTTTATCTTTTTTAAGTAAGGGTTTAAAGGGTAAGGAATTTATATTTTCAACCTACGAAAATGAGTTATTTACTATAGTAATAGTAGTATAAAATAGAGGCCTTGGTCAACCATTTAAAATCAAGACAGACTTGAAAAATCTAAAGTATTTGTTGGAGTAAAACATTGACACACCAATGCAGCAAAAATAGGTATCCAATCTTCTAGGCTATGATTTCATAGTTGAGTATAAAACAAGTAAATAGAAATTAGTAGCTAGTGCAGTTTCAAGAAAAAAAACAGAAATAGTTAGTGGTGAATTATAGGCTATCACATTACCTATGGTGGACTGGGTGGACCAATCAAAGGAAAGTTATTCTACTGATTCCGAGGTATGGAAAATTCTCAAGCAAATAAAATGAGATACACTAAAAAGAATCAAGTCCCATCTACAAGAGAGAGTATTATTGTATAAAGAAAGAATTTTCCTTAGTAAAGAATGTTCTTTAAGCTATAAATTATGGAGTATCTTAATGACAACCTTTTAGGATTTAAAAAGACCATATTAAAAGCTCATATAGATTTATTTTGGGTAGGCATGAAGACTGGTGTAAAGAACTATATCAGGGAATGTGAAGTGTGTTAACAGGTTAAGATATAGAATATTAGGCCATTTAGACTACTACAACCTCTACCAATTCCTTAGAAACCATGAAAATCCATTTCCATAGATTTTATAAAGGGGTTACCCCTTTCATAAAGATATATAATTGTTTTTATAATGGTTGATTAACTTAAAAAGTATTCTCACTTCATAACTCTAACTCATCCCTATACAACAAGTAAAGTAGCCCATATTTTTTCACAACAAATTATGAAGCTACATGATATTCCAACTAATATTGTAATAGATAAAGATCTTGTGTACATTAGTTTATTTTAGAAGGAGTTATTTACTATCCAAGAAGTGGACTCATTAATGTTAACAACCTACTATCTATAGATTGACGGACAAATAAAAATAGTTAACAAGACACTAGAAAATTATCCAAGGTTCTTTATAAGAGAAAACCCTAGAAACTGATCTTGATGGTTAGCTATGGCCAAATTTTAGTAAAATATTACTTATGAGTCTCTGTAAACTACATCCTTTGAGGCATTATAAAGGTGTAGTCTACCTACGTTAATCAACTACATCCCCAGTCTCACAAAAACTAGGCACTTAGAGAGCATTTACGAGAAACATCCAACATCATTAAAAAAAATCACAATTAATTTAGACAAGGCTCAACAAAAGCAACTAAAAAAGAAAGGAACTATAATTTCAATAAGAAAAGTGGACTTACCTAAAACTCAAGCCTTATTGTCAGTTGAGCATACCACAACAAAGAAACAACAAGTTAGGTTACATGTATTATAGGCCTTTCTAAATTGACAAGAAGATTGGTTGAGTAGCTTACCATATACAGTTGCTAGGAGGAGCGAAAGTCCATCCCACTTTTCATATTTCATAGCTAAAGAAGAGGATTGGTCTAACCATCCAAATAATGGCTAAATTATTGACTCTATATGAAGTCCTTCCACAACTTGAACCAAAAGAAGTTATAGGAGAATGAGGAAAAAAAATACTCAAAGATGTTGAAAGAAAAAATACATTTTGTGCTTCTATAGACAGAACGCTGAAGATACAATGTGAGTGACCAAAAAATGGCCTAAAGAAAAATTTTCTTACCTTACGGACAACGAGTTAGAAAGTGTAGGGAATATAACCAAATCATTACAAAAGATCAGTTTTTCAAAATAATTCAAAATGGAATCTTAGAGGATTTGGTGGCTCCTGCAAAGAAAATAAAAGATCATGTGGTTGAAAAAAAAAAGAAGGCATAGAGGACAAAGAAAATGAGGTTTTATACCTGGGTTTAAGGCAATGCAACAATGGAGAATTAATGGTTGTTAGATGTGTGACATGTGGCATGATAATGAAGAATAATTGGCAAGCATAACCAACATAAAATGAAAGGTTCAAAGATATCTAATTAGTCCAAAACAAAATATATAGTCCACCTAATTTGCAACAACAATTAAAAATTCAAACATGGTTTAGTTGATCATTTAAAGAAGTCTCTATCATTTAATAATGTATGGAAATTTTTTATTAGCAATTAGACTTAGTTTCTTAGAAAGCGTGACCACTTCAAATTTTTCACCAATATATATATATATATATATATATATATATATATATATTCAGTCTTTTATATTTGAGAATTACTTTCAATTAAAAAAAATACTAGTTAATTTCATCAAACTTTCAAGTTTACAATATGACCGAGTAAACTCTTCTAGAATTATTAGGTTTGTTACACTTCATTTTTGTCTCTGTCTTATCAATTAAAAATGTTTATGTCTTTTCTATATCTATTCTTTTTATCATAGGATATTAACTAAAAATAACCTTGGATTTAATTTTGCATGATTTATTTGGTATTCTTTGGGTAAGTTCAACATCTAAGCATGTAAACATAAGAAAAAAAAGAAAAAGAAGAAGAAAGAAAAAGGATGCCATATTGTAATACATTTTACAATTGGTTTCATAATCTTGTTAGTTGTTTTACTAGTTTGTATGTTCGCTAGACTACGGGGATTCAAATGTGATAAAATCATGTTTAAAATCTACTTAAGTATTTTAATAATAAAAAACCGATTTCAATCGATTTTTCATGAAAAAATTATTATTAGTATTATTATTTTTAGATTAGATACATAATAATTGAAAAACAATTATTAAAATCCATATAAGAATTTACAATAGTATTTAAGAACCATGTCAAAATTAAAGAGTAATTGAATTTGGTAAATTTTTGTTAGCGTGTTTAAAAAACCAAGGAAAAAAGGAAAGAAGAAGAAGTAAATTTCAGCAACGGGCCAAACCTAGTGCCTTGCCCGTCGTTAGAGTGTTTTTATAGGTTTTGAATTAATGGTGGAACATGATAATGGTGGAAGCATTTATGATCAATGTAAGTTGTTTTTATTGAGTCTATACTAGTTTTCTTCTCGCCCTGTATTGTGGATTGGATCAAAAAAATTTTGAACATAAGAAAAGAATATCCTAGTTGCAGGAAATTCTTTAACATTGTCATTAAACTCGATCCAATAAGTCAAACTTGAAAACTTTTGACTCGAATCCTTGCCAAATTTAGGTTTCAATATAAATAATTTGGGAGTTGTTATGATGTAATCCAGTCGACTTGATGGGTCAAATAAAAAAAAGATCGGTAAAAAATGGTTTGACTTAAAAAAATAAAGTTGACTTTATTTTTTTTAATATTGATACAATAACATAATACTAAAAGATGAGACCAAAAAGAAAATAAAAATAATCATAAAAAACCCAAGGTTGAAGGTTTTTGTCTTTTTTCAAAGAAAGAAATAGGCAATTGAGTGCTTGTTGGGGGCATACGATGTGCCGCCTGCTATGCCCAACTCATATTTTAGCCGCCACCAAGGTGGATGAAAAATCATGAGGTAGGGTTTTTTAATTGAAAGTCCATTATTCAACTCGTTTTCACCTACAAACACCTAATAAGCACCATGAAAGTCTTTCTAAACCACATATTAACCTCAAAATACCCGAAAATCAACCAAGAGAACCAAAACCAACCGAACCTAATAAAAATCAAAACAGAACTCAATCTCTTTTTCTAGACATATTGATAGGGAAAACCTACCAGTATTGAACTCTCCTCATCGAACGGAACCCATTGACACCAATTTAGACAATTTTTTTTTGATATCACAATAACTAGCCATTTTCTTTCTTTTTTGTTGTTTTCAAGTAACTTTCTCTCTCATATCACTAATTGGAGAACTGAAAAATTAACAAAATGAGCTTTTAGATCAAAAAATTTTTTTTCATGAATCTAGGGTGTGTCATGTATTTTTTTTCCATGTTTTAATTTAGAGCCTAATTTCATATAATTAGACTATAAGATTATCCAATTGAAAGAAAAAATTTAAAAATTAAAAAGAAATTGGACAAGAAGTTCACTACTCATATGAACAATGGCTCACCTTTAGTTTTTATAATAATTATAATTATTATATCTCATGCAATTTACATCACACACACACACACACGCATACACATATATACACATTATACATGGCATAATCGATTCCATTATTAGCCCTACTTAGTTAACTTTATTTTCTCGCATGTTTTACCATCGAATATTCTTATAATTGCTTGTAGATATAAAGGAAGCGGCAGAAGATGTTTGTTATGATTATCAAGTACATTTTAATTAGAAAGCAAATAAGAATGATAATATTTAAGAATACTAATCCTCATTAAGAAAAAAAATTACTACAAGATATTATTGATGCCCTATCTTATTGAACTAGGTTAGTTGTGACATTATAAAAATTAAAAAAAATCAACCCGTTTACCAAAGCAAAATTTATAAAGTGATAAAGATCGTGTGGTAATAATTTGTCAAATCAATAATTAATTCATTCAATCGTGAGTTGTCCAAGTCTAAAAACATGATTAAAAAAAATCCAAGGGTTTTACTGATAAAGTTTTTTTTTTCCAATATAGTTCTAGTTAGATTAATTGAATGTCAAAACAACAATCATGATCTATCATTCCAAACATCACTCAATCAGTAATTAAAACCTTAATTTTCGCAAAGGATTAAGCTTTCAAGTAGCAAATTGGCAAAGTGGTGGACTATATATAAAAAGCTAAATTCATCTTAAAAGATTAACAGTGACAATTGTTGTCTTCTTCACTAGGAGAAGTTTGCCTAAAAGAGTATATCTTAAACATGTAGAGAATTAAGACATTGAATAAAAAAAATCAAAAAATCAAAAATCAAAAAGTCAAAATGTTGTGTTAATTATTGCCATTGTTTGCCATGACATATCTTAATCAAGATTTTAGGATAGACAAGAATGACTTAAAGTGCAATATCAAACCTATGTTAGCATTCAATTTTTTTTTATGAATTTAATTTTTTGATATAATTACAATTATGCAAATATATCTCAACAATATATTCTATTAAGTGTTATTTAAGTAAGTCATGTTGTTCAAGAATCAAGAAAACTAACATCTAAACGAAGGTGAATTAGATGTATCACTAAATTTTACACTTTAAACAAATTACTTCAAGTAAATGCAATAATCAATAGTATAATCAAAGTACTTAAGGTAAAGAGTTAAGGAAGTGTATGTGCAAACTTGCTTTAACGTGGTTCGACAAGTCTATATCCACATCTCAAATACCAAATCGTACTTGAATATTGTATTTTTACCAAAGTCTTAAAGATTTATGATGATGATTTTATTTTTTCAATAGAGTGGATGTTACAATTTAAAATTCTAATATCTCTATACCTCACTAAATAACTGTAACAACCCTGATTTCTACATTTTGTTTCGCGATACATTGAAAATTTTCAGGTAATTTTTTTTTGATATACAGGTTCCACCAAAATTTCCACCAAAATTTCGGCAGAGTCTCCCCTATACTGGGAGGTCCCAAGTTATCGACATATACCCTGTTTACACTTTTAATATCTTATATTTTCTCATAACTCAATTACGACCCAATCGTCCTGGGTCCCAACCCAACTTATTATCATCAACACAACACATCTTATTCAATAACATCATATAATGTAGTTCAAATGAAAGATTCAATTTCAACTATAAACATGCATGGTTAAATAGGTACTTAGAGTTTCAACCATTAGATTAAAGGCATACATTCAGATTTACGGATTGATATTACATCTCAAGTTTTAGGAGATAAGTCTTTTAATTTACAAATAATTTACATGGTCAAAAGCAAAAGACAAACTAAACTAGTATCACTCTTGACACGACCCTGATGGACCTAAAAATAAAAATTAACATGTACACATAATTATAAAAGACAGTAACAAGCAATAACAATGGCAGACAATAATCTCTACGGAATTTCTTTTGATATATAAAATTAGGCATAAACCACTTTTACAACATATATTTTCCATCTATTACCAATATCTATTTAATATCCTATCTCATTTGCCAAGAATAATTCCATTTTGAAAATCTCAACACAACTCAATGGTTTGTGAACACCATCTCCTTATAAATCAATTCTCACTTAATACCAAGATATTCCTTTTTTGGTATCATTAGCTTATCTCATTCTTTTGGAATGAGTAATCCATATATTCCCTTTTTGAATCTGTTGTTAAAAGGTAATCGCTGAAACTAATAAATTTCATTAGTATCATTAGTCTTCTAATATTGGGCTAGACTAATCAATTATATTCACATGTCAATATTAATACAACCGATCAGTATCATCAAAATTCATTTTATGGAGGTCATCTTTTCCATTATATATCATCATTTATCTATTATTTCAAATCTTGGTTTCCATTACTCATTGAAATATTACCACTTTCAGTCTTACGTTTACATGAGAGTTTACGCATCTGCATATTTAAATTATAAATTTTCAGGGTTTCACAATAACACTTATAAGATTGAAGGTGTTTAAGTGTAGTGACAATGAAATTGAATACTCTTTATGCTAAAATATGAAGGTTTAATAGCATAAACTAGAGTATGATTAAGAATTGATGATTTTGATGTTATTTTACTTTTAGAATAGCTTGTAAATCATATATATTTGGATTCTCTTGCTAATTTCGCTATTTTATATATATATATATATATATATATATATATATATATATATATATATATATATATATATATATGAAGTGTGCTCTAATACTAGATAAACAGATAAATCAGTACGTGGCGTTGTTATACCTGAGAATGATCTAAAAGATCGGGTCACAGGTTTCCAGCCTATTTACTGATTTTATAAAAGAACAAGATCAAAGAAAAGAAGAAGATAAATAGATTTTTGATGCGAATGAACAATGCAAGACCAACAATGTTAGGATCCTTGATCAAACACGGAGCATACTTAAATATAATAAGAATAAAAGAACAAGAACACATATAACAAAAATATAGATAAAAATAAGATTATCTTACTTAAATTTGTAACGAAAATTAATACAGGAGATATTGGTTACAGAGGAGAACAGAGATGAGTTACAGGGGAGAGTAAATTTTTCTGAGGAAAAAATTAGTCTGTCCTGTGAGGTTGTAGGAGTCTCCTTTTTATAGACGAGTTGCCATGGAAGAGGCCAAAACATCTTTTTGAAAAGTTTGGAGATGCCTTCAGAACCCATATGAACTGATATGGTATTGCCTGCCTTGATTCGGTAATGACAAAATGGAAAATGCCCATGTTTTTTGTGGGACTTTCATTTGTTTTCTTCTTGCTACCGACACTTGATTTATATGTTTGTAGTAGGAGGTAATATTTGTAGAAAAAGCCTAAAACAAATGGGCTTTTTAGCAAAGAGACTCAAAACAGGTGAGTCAAAAAGATATGAGCTCTGAGAAAGTCCGAAATACTTTTTTTTTTATGTCGCTTGATAGGTGGCAAGATACCAAAGCAATCATCTTCATTATCATCTCCAAGGGAAATGGTAGGGGATATCGAGCCAGATGAGCTGGAGTTGGACAAGACTGTTTTTGGATCTTGGCTTTGTATAATGCCTTGTACTATTTGTAGGTATTCCTCTTCAGTTCTAGCAGAGGCAAGGAGAGCTGCTATTTGAGCCTTTCGGGCTAGAAACTTTGATTCAGGATGATGATCAATGATGGGAGCCGTTTGATGTTTTTGTAACCATTCCGTAACAACTAATTTGGAACTTTTGGACTCGGTTGCAAATGAATTCCACCATTTAATTTTGAATTTTCAAACAAGTACTGGATGTCCGTTTTGTAGATTATAGTCATAGAACCAGGAACATACCTATGAAACAAAAAATTTTATACAGAAAATGAGAAGGGAAGGAAACTTCCTTTCAGAAGGGGTTGGTTGAAAATTATTTTTGAAATGGAGATAACCATTTTCAACCAGAGGATGGTCTTTGAGGTAGTCAACGTGACAACCATAGTAGTCCCACCATTGGAGGAACCAGAGGGGAAGGTTTGTAGTATTCATTGTATTATGGAAGTAGAAAAGCCAAGAATGGCTATAATTATGATTTTGTTGGAGGAAGGCATTGAACCATGCCTGTTGGTAATCCCAAAACATATAGGTAGTACTGAAGTCCTGAGGATTTGTACGAAAGTGTATGGGGAAGGAGAGAGGTTGATGTAAGGGTTGCCCCCAATCTTTAAGGTGAATAACTTTGTGAATGATGCATGTAGAATATACGGGTTCAGTGTGATCAGAATATTGTTTGAAGTGTTTGAACTTGACAGAATTGGTAATCTCAATGATGGTGGCATAGTAGGATTGTGGTTTGGCTAAATTCCAGGGTTTGTAGTACCAATTTGGAGGGAATATCTTTGAAGCAGCAATGAAAGAATTTTCATGATAAAATCCTTTTTTCATAGTTAAAATATTTTGGAAAGTAGTTTTGAAAATATATTTGGATTTGGTTTTTGGAAAACTGGTTTGTTGTAAAGAAAGGAGGGGTTTTGAAGCAGAAAAACTTCATTGGGGTTTTGAAAGGGATTTGAAAATACTACCTGTTGGAGATACGGAGTCGTTAGAGGCCTGTTAGGATATTTTTTGTAATGCCAGGAGTAATTCTGGTGATTTGGAGATGGTGTCAACCCAATGTTGAACTGTGTCGGGTTGGACCTGTGGTGGTCTTGTAGGTTCTTCTTCTTCAATAACTGCCTCATACCAGGATTTGACAGGTTTGGCAGAAAGGTTGGCGGAAGACATTAGTTTTGCAGAAGGCTTGGAGCATTCTGGTTTTGTAGGCTGTGTTTGGGTGGCTTTCCCTTTATCTTTAGCCCTTGCTTTAGGTGGCATCAGGACCTGTTTTGGAGGAATTCTCGGGTTAGGAAATCAGGAATAGAATTTGAATCTCCTTTAATGTAGACAATATTGAAATAAAAAATGCTTAATATAGCTTGCCATCGGGGCAAAAATCTGTTTTGAAGCAAGATTTTGGACATCTTTTTGTAAAACTTCTTTTGCAGATTTACAGTCAACACGTAAAAGAAATTTTTGATTTAATAAATCGCTTTGGAATTTTGTAATACAAAGAACAATTGAAAGGATCTCCTTTTTGATAGTAGAGTAATTGTTTTGACAATCATTCCAGTGGGCGAATGTATATTGAAGTATTTGTTCTTTGTTAACTTATATTTGTTTAAGAATCCCACCATATCCTATGTCAAAGGCATCGATCTCGACTATTTTAGGAGCTAAAAGATTAGCTAAATAAAGGAGAGGAATGGTTTGGACTTGTTTCTTAATTTGTTTGACTAGATCGGTATGGAGGTCAGACCAAAGAATGGGGTTGGTTTTTAACCTATCATGTAAAGGCTTGGTTAGACGACTAATATTAGGATAGTAGTCTAGAACATAATTTAGAATGCCTAAAAATCTCTGGAATTGGGTTTTATCAATGATTTTATCAGTAAATTTACTTGTAAAGGTTAAAGATCTTTCTATTGGTGTCACAGTACCTTGACAGATATAATGGCCTAGGAAACGGACACGGGTTTGGAAAAGAGAAATTTTTGTTTTAGAAACAACTAAACCATTTTGTTTTGAAACATGAAAGAATGTATGTAGATGTTTGAAATGTTGATCTATGGATTGTGAAAAAAATAAGTACATTGTCAATATGAACAACGCAAAATTTTGAATGTGCATTGAAGATGTCATTCATGATGCGTTGGAATTCATATGGGGCATTCTTTAAACCAAAAGGCATGACATTCCATTTGTATTAACCAAAAGAAACTGTAAAAGCATTTTTGTATCTATCTTTGGGATCAATCTGGATTTGCCAAAATCCAAATTTCATATCAAATTTAAAAAATATGAATGCATAGTGTAATTTTTGCAACAAATATTTTTTGTTGGGGATTGGATATCTGATCCATTTTAAAGCAGAATTTAGAGGTTTGTAATTAATCACAAGTCTTGGTGTGCCTCTTTCAATTTCAGAGTTTTTATTCACATAAAAGGCTGCACACGACCATGGTGATCGAGATTTTTGGATAAGACCTTTAGACTCGAGATCACGGATTTCAAGTCTGCAATACTGTTCTAAATCAGCATTCATTTGTATAGGTCTTGCTTTTATAGGTATGAGTTTTTCTGAAAAAAAGTATCTTCATATGGAAGTTTAACAATGTATTGTTTTCTTTTACAGAAAGCATTAGGTAAATTTGAACAAATCTATTGTTCAATCTTAGTTTGTAAATCAATGATTTTCTTTTGTAAATCGGAGTCTTGTAATTGCCTGTTGATACGAGAAAAAGAAACATGGTTTTGTAAATCATTAAAATGGAATTGTTTTCCATGAATAAGTGCATTGATATGATATGTATGTATGGAACATGCTTTAATTAAATTTAAATTTCTAGTCTTAGATTTTTCTAAGAATGAGAAAACAAGTTTGATGTCATTGATTTTGGTAGTAATACAATCATGATGTGCTTGATATGGAGTGATCATGTCAATAAATGGAGTGCCAAGAATGATGGTATGGTTTATATCTTTTGTAACAACAAAGAATGTTTTAAGAGAAATGCCCGTGTTGAAAACAGAGGCTTGGGTTTTTCCTGCAATATGCAATTTTGAATTATTAGCAACGGAGAGTTTTTCAGAGGTATTTTGTAAAAATCATTTTGAAACTATGCCTTCTTTGATGCAGTTTAAATCTGCACCTGTGTTAAATAAGACGATAGTGTCCAGTTTGAAATCTTCTGAAAAAATAAGAGTAATTTTAATCAAATATTTTTTTGAAGATATTTGTGTTAATACATTAAGGAAATCATCTGGGATATGCTCAATGTTTGTAAGTGTATGGGGCAATGCATGAGATTCAATGGTTTGATCTTCTGATTCAGATTCAGTGTCAGACTGGCTTTCAATTTTAGACAGGAGATACTGTAATATGGCAGAGTCTTTCTATTGGGGTTGTTTTAAGGTTTGTAATTCGGATTTAAGGGTTTTAATCTCAGAATGTAATTCTGGAATGGTGACTGTGGTTTTGAACTTCTTTTTGTTAAGAATCTTTATAAGGTCATATGTATTGGCGCTGGTAGAGGGTAAGAAAGAGTGGTTTGGAGGATTATATGGAGGATGCTCTAGTTGGTTAAAATCTTTCAACAATCTATCCAAGTAGGTTTTTTAAAGACGAGGATCATCAAGTCTTTTAATAACCTCAAAAATGAATTCTTGGTCTTGGGTTAGGACGTTAATTTGTTTGGAATTCGTAGAGGCATCTGAAGTATCACTGGTGGTTACTATTTCATCTATTTGAAATTCTTCTTCAGAAGTGTTTGAAAGAGAGTGGTTAGTGTCTGTGGCTTCAATGTAAAGATTTTGTATTTGGTTATATATATATATAAAAGAAGAACTAGCCATTAGTTCTACTGACAACAAAACCGGTCAGTCGGACTAAAATGAACACTTATTCCAAGTCTTCACTTTTTTCTTTTCTTGAACTTTCAGATTGAGTTCTTCATATAATTTGTGATGTTTATTAATATGTTATTCATATAAAACATGTTTAAAACTTATTTTTAAACATATATATTATTAGTCTATCTTATATTTTGTTGTTATCACCTAAATATATAAAAACTAGAATACATGACTTTAAAGTTGAACTAGTCAATCAAGCATGTGAGTGTACCCTAAATAATTCACAAAAGTGTACCCTAAATAATACACACAAAACACTTCTTTTTTCTAGCGAACAACATTTAGTTTGCTGAAGGTGACTAAAGAGAGCTGGAATCCTATTTCAAACATTCTCTTTGAGCCCATGAAAACTGTTTTATGCCATTGACATTAACATCTCTTCACCAATGTGAATAGGTCCCCCCACTGTGTTGCCAGCGTCCTCTCTTTTTCTCTCTTGTCTGTCACTGTTGCATCCTTGACACTTGATCCAGGTGGACTTTTGCCATTCCAATTCGAATTTCCCAGATGAGATCTTTGGGTATCTCTTTGGGTCCCGAGCTCATATGACTGTTCAAAAGTACCCCTGGCTCATATAGGAAACTGCTGTGAACGAGAGAGTTGCTCTTATTTTTACTGTTACTTGCTTGATGTCAAGTCAAAAAACCGAGCAAATTTCAGATGGAAAAAACAAAGAGCGCAAGCTTTGGCTACAAATTCACAATTGCAGATATCAGATAACAGAGTTCTAGCCCTATTCTCACCTCTCATATCAGTCACGTCATTCATCGGTTGATGCTTTAACACCTGCAATCATGGAAGCATTATGCACGTCATCATTTTTTTATTGAGTTCAAGAAACCTTAGAAACATCAAGAATACAAGTCTCAGCGCCAAGGTCAGAAACTTTCAATACCACAGCATAAAAATGATATTTGATGATCAATAATGTGATAGATACCATGATAATAGAACATAATGATGATGTTGTCTGATAATAAAATAATAATAATTAAGGAACCGTCCGCGTTATTAAAAAAATCATTTTTTTTTATTAAAATTTAATATGTTTTGTATATTTTGGATCGTTTTGATGTGCTGATATCAAAAATATTTTTTTAAAAATGAAAAAACATCATTGGCATGTATTTCGGCATGAAAAATTATTTGAAAAGCAACCGCAACCACACTATCAAGCTACTTCTAAACCCTGAGGGGGTGTAGCTCAATTGATCAAGTCCTGAATTTGCTTTTCAGAGATCACCAGTTCGAGGATCACAAGTCTCAGGGTTACTAGAGGCTTATATGTCGTTAACTTCTGGGTCTCGGAGGATTAGTAAAGGTGCACATAAACTGACCCAGAACTCACCGTCAATAAATAATAATAATAATAATAATAATAATAATAATAGTTATAAAAGTAATAACGATGATGATGATAATAATAGTGTTGTTGGTAACGAAATGTCTTCCATAACTACAATAATAATTGAAATGATTAGATAATGTTATAAATAATTTAATTTGTGTAAAATATTTAAAAGATAAATTAATTAATTTCAAGAATTAATTATAAAATATTTACTATATTCATCAATTTCCTAAAGTAATTTAGAAGATAAAAATAAAATATTTTAAGCAAAACAAAAAACCCAGGTAATACTGTTAGTCATGTGTCCTTGCTTTCTTTTGCAGGATGAGCCACACTGGGA
>Ga0325403_1001937_pt1 | contig 17910 bp, 11 predicted proteins | sample PopdelMetagenome_19_FD_205665 | JGI IMG/M metagenome (GOLD analysis project Ga0325403, IMG submission 205665) | Populus deltoides microbial communities from Bellville, Georgia, United States - Xylem-PdKOR-R4 | ecosystem: Host-associated > Plants > Phyllosphere > Stem > Wood/Secondary xylem...
AACATTTTGAGGAGGAGGACTATTTTGTTACAAATTGTGTATGGAGGAACCTTGAGGAGGGTCGAAATTGACTTCCTTTAATTAATTTCAAAAAGTTCATCTCACCAGCCCATTCAAGCAAAAGTGAGTGGGCCTGCAAAATATATAACCCCACAAATTAAGATTGAATGATCTTGCTGTGGATCCAACCAGCGAAAGGCCTACGGTTGTTTTTGGTGAGTGGGTCCCGCCACGTGTGTGGAATATGTGTGGATCCCCAATGGTTAGGATCATCTGGTCATATAGCTGTTACAGTCACATCATCACATGAATAAGTGGTGGAAATTTATTTAAAAATATGATTAATGGGTCTACTTTATGTCAAATTAAAAATGAGATTTACTTACTTTTAAAAGTTAAAATTTTATTAAAATTTAAATATAAAATATTAATATAATTTAAATAAATGGTAGAGGAATGAAAAATTAATCTTAAATAATTATTGATTTGTATAATTTAATAAAACTTAAAATCCTTTAAAAAATCTATCTCTTGTTGGGAAAAAAAACAAAACTTTTCTAGTATTTTATAGGATGAATAGTTTAAGAATGGACTCAAAAAACACTCGAGTTTTTTTTAAAAAAAAATTAAAACTAAGTTTTTAAAACTATACTTGGTAAACTAATTTATTCCAGCTCAACCTAATATTTTGTTTAATAACTTTAATGTTTAAAATTTACAATGATTAATTAAAAATTGATAATGTTGAAAAATTAACCTCCAACATTTTAGCATAAAATATCTTGTTAGAAATGCTTTTTATTGACAGCCCTGACCCTCAATTTTCCAGATTGAAACCCCACCTATGTCATAAATCCATGTCAAAAAAAGTAAATCACAGTGAAACTCAAGGGGCCCTGTTTGGCATATGCCAAAGTACTTGGTTAGGAGCCTCAACCAACCTAGATGCCCGTTTTGGAGCTCAGTAGAGCTATTTCCGAGGGATTTGACTGCCTGGGTCCTCAAATTGAGAAACTTGCAGTTGGAGCACCATAATATCTCACATGTATTTATTTTTTTAATTGCGGGCACACTGCTAAATTCTATTTTTTGAAGAGCTAAATCATATGATAAAGCTCGAAAATTCGAGATCTACCAATGAATGTATACATTTACATGTGGATTGAAAATACAAGAGAAAGGATTCGGACTAAAAATGTGGTAACACCCTGGAGGGACTCCTGCTTGACTAATATCTTATCTGTAAACATGGAGTTCTGGTAAAACTGGATGGGTAGAGCTAAATTTGACCCGTTTAGTTATGCGGTTGCGTTTTAATTAAAACACAGTTTGTAACCATTTGGTAAAGAAAAATATACAGTTTACTGTGTATGGACCCTACATGTTTTTGCATCTAAGACGCAGGAAAAAAATAGCAGCAAAATGCTGCTTCTTGCTCACTGTGCATGCTAATTGCACTGTTCAGTAAACAGTGCAATTAGCATGCACAGTGCACATTGATATACTGTTCATGTGAACAGTGCAAGAGAATTGCACTGTTCATTTAAAAAACAACGAACAGTGCAATTCACTTTTGCACGATTCACGTGAACTTTGTTTTTCAATGTGTTAATTTTTTTAATAGTTTTTTTTTAAAAAAAACTAGTTTAGAGTGAATTAAATTCACTTGTATTGTGATGTGAACAATATTTTTTTTCCTGAAAAACTAGTATAGAGTGAATTAAATTCACTCGCATTGTAATATCAATTTTATACCTGATAATATTTTATCTACGCTCAAAAAATTATGAAAACTGTAGTTCTTATCGGATGAATTTTGTACATAATGGAATTATAAATAGTTAATATATTTGTAATGGAATTACAAATATATAATATATTTTATCTACACTTAAATTTTGAAATGATTATTAAATACTATCAATTTTTTTTTCATTTTAATGATTTTTTTAAATTATTATATATTTTATATAAAAATAATAATACTAATAATAAATTATTTATAAAAATCTGATTGAAAATGGTTGTTTGTTATTAAAATGTTTAAATATATTTAGAACGTGATTTTATCATATTTATGATTTTTTTTAACTTTCAATCACACAAAATATAAATTTATTATTTTTATAATTTTTAACTTGATTTAAAGATAAAAAAAAATTAAACAAAAACAATGCTTATAGTTAAAAAAAAAACATTTTGTTGGCTATAAGATAAATAAGAGATATGGTGATAGAAAAAAAAATTATGAAAAAAAAAACTAAAATGATTGTATTCTAAGATTTAATGATGTGTCAAAGAATTTTCTAAGAGGTGAAATTTTTTATATTTTTAAAAAAATGGGCCCCTTATAGGCAAGCATACAAACTAATTAAGACTAAATGAATACTAATTTTGAAAAAAACAATTGTCTAACCAAACAAGATTTTTATTTAAAAAAAATGAAAATAAAAACAGAAAAAGTGATACTAAACACCCTAAAGAAACCAACCATGAAAATATCTTGAATTTCAATTCTAAGCTCTCTTTTTCCTCCCAATTATTACTTCCATACTAAAAAACTTTGGAATTATTATGTAGCTTTTTTTTTCATATTAAAAAAGTAAAGCTTTTTTTCTTTTATTTTTCAATTCAGCTCCTTTTTTTTTTATTTCTCCCTTATTTTTTTATTTTAGTGTGGTTTTTTTTAAAAAAATTTCATTCTTACATTTTTTTTTAATGAATGTCAAGGTTGTTTTTAGATTAGCCAAGTCGACTGAATCATGTCAAAAAAACTCCTACATAATTTAATTTCAAATCCGGCCTAAGCAATGAGATAAGCTAAGATGGTTTTTTTTTTCTAGTCTCATTCTTTTTTTTTTTTAATTTCATCCTCATGATTTTTTATCGATCAATCAGGTTGATTTTGGGCTTGTGAAGATGACTTGGTCATATAAAGGGAACTCCCACATAATTTATGTAAATTTTATTATTTTTTTTAATTTTATTCTTAAATTTTTTTATTGATTTGTTAAGATATCTTTAGAACGATCAAATCGATTAGCTTACATCGAACAATTCTTATATAGTTTGGTTTTAAACATAGACTAGATAAGAAGTTAAATTATAAGATTTAAAGGTTGACATATTGAGTTGAATTTAGTAAAAAAAAATAAACAGTTTTTTATAGTATAAATATTTATTTTAAAAAAGTGGATCTAATTTAGATGCATCTATGGCGAGGATAAACCAAATGCATCGCCACGTATAGGGAGTTTTCTTAAAAGGAGAGAGGTTGGTTTTTAGAGCTGCCTGGATCCAGCACAGGGGCTTGAGGTCCAGTTCCTGGGATGGGCCCAAATTAAATACAAATGGATCTTCCACGTTTATCAACAGATTCATCAATTGGATTGGTGGGCGTTTATGACGATTGAACTTTTTCTGTTGGCAAAGCAGTTGTGTGTTTGTTTTTATGGAAAAAGCATTTTTGAAATTATTATTTTTTATTTTAAATTAATTTTTTATAGTTTTAGATGGTTTTAATAATAATATTAAAATTTAATTTTAAAAAATAAAAAAATATCATTTTAATATATATATTTTTTTAAAAAATCATTACTATAATTCTATACACTATCTTAAAACAAAACAAAAACATGTTTCTTTTCATTCTGAGAAATGTTATTCTGTATTTTCAATTATATTATAAATCGCAAAATTAATTGGGAACACAATCTCCGTCTTGATTATGTTCTGATCTCCAATACATAAATATTCTTCATACTCCCACAATTATTAATGGATCCTACGAGGCTAAAGGGTTCCTCCTTTAAAAAAAAAAAGAAGAAGAAGAAGAAGAAGAGAGAGAGTTATGAATGAGTAATAGATAAAATATTCTTCATGCTCCCACAATTGTCACCTCAATCTATATATAAAGATAGTTTGAGAACGTGGTTTCTTTTAAATTTTAATTTTTTTATTAAAAATTATTTATTTTTATGTTTTTAGATTGTTTTAACATACTAATCTAAAAAATAATTTTAAAAAAATAAAAAAAATATCATTTTGATATATTTTTAAGTAAAAAAACACTTTGAACTATAATCGTTATCATAATCTCAAATAAACCCATAATCTTTCTTAATTTCTCTAAGGGAATTGGAGACCTCAATACAAGTTAAGCCACGCCTCATTAACACCTATACAATATTTTTACGTATATGTTTATTTATTCGTTGATGAAAAACATGTATTTATTTTGATCTTAATTAATCATGCATTAAAATTCGCTGCATGAACCAATTGCTTAATTTGTTCTTGCCGTGTTTTTCCATATTGCCTTTTCCTTTTCCTTTTTCACATGCAAGCTCTTTGAGCTAGCTTCCATCGCGATTAGTCAACTTGAAGATGCGTCACAATTGATGGCTTTGTCTCTTGAAATGGCAGCATAATTTAATCGGTTGCAGCACCCAAGAATATATATTGTGGCAATGTCTAGCTAGCTAGAGTAAATTACGGCATGCATGCTAATTAATCTACACCCTGATGTTCCTTGATGTGGTGGTTTTCTCTACTCCCACTTGTTTGTCACTACGCACGCATATATATGTTCAGATTATATATTCAAGGTTTCTAAAGCATCGAGGCTCTCCTTTTTCCTTGATTTTTGGTATACAGGAGTACTGTTGTGATATTACAACTAATATTTGTCCGGGAGACATTCTTGAAACGATGGCTACCCCCCTTGTCTTCTTCCCACGTACATTCCCCGAGTTCAGACCAGACACCGTAAGTCTGTAAAGAGGGAGTACGTACTGGTAATTCGGATTTATAAATTGTTTAATCTTGAAACTAGAACGCCATCGATCGTTGGATAGAGGACCACAAGTCGAATTCTTCTGTTATGCTTGGTCTTTCAATAAGTAAACAAATCTCTGCCTGTGTAGGTTAGTATATATTTAATTTCTCAGGCGAGGAGGTTAGGACTTTTATCTCCAGCAAGAGGTGCGTCGTCGAAGGTGTGTTCTTACGCTTCATCATGACCTCAATCACATCCGAGAAGACTTTGAAAAGTGACTCTCAATTCATTAGTTTTTAAGCTCTCTACGATGTTAAGTGCTATGACTTTCAACCTTAATAGATTGGGTAATTAACAAGCAATGCTGTCTTCGAGGAAGAAGAAGAAAGACAAGCTATCGAAATGAGAAATGTCTTAATACTTGTATTTTTCTTACGAACTACGTTAGGGCATTCTGTCTGGTGGCAACCGAGGCTGCCTCTCCTCAAGCCAAGCACTTAATTAATTTGTAGATTAGGGCCTTTACACGTACCGCTGCTCGATCCAATATTATGAGAGGGGTCATGGGATTACTCTTGTCTTCTTTTCAGTCGATCAGCTTGGCGGTGCTCATGAAAGCTACAATCCATGCACGGTACCCAGCAGAGCTGCGTCTCTAGAAGGAAAGGGAGACATTTGGCTGGGGCCAAAGGTCTTTTTCAAATTTCTTTTCTGAATAAGGGAACAAAGCTATGATTCAATTAGAGATTTCCTCCTTTACATGATTTGAACTCCACTGCATGCTATCAAGGACTACGGGGCTACGTCATATATACTCTGTACGTACAATGAAAATGAAGACCATTATTTTTAGGAAAATTACACCTAGAGTTTTTTTTATGGAGTTTTGAAAAATTATAGTCTGTATTTTAAATTTTAATGTATTGTACTTGATTTTTCCAAAAAAACAAAAAAAATTATTTAATTATATTTGTTATAATGATGAAAATGCCACATGTTTTGAAGGTAATTGCAATTTCGATCAAATTATAAAATATTATAAGTAATTTTCCCTTATTATTATATGATGATATGTGGCAATCTAATATATATAGCCCTTTCTTTTGGTTGGTAAGAAATGGAAAGATTAAGTTGATTGAAAACATCATATTTTCTTTATGGGATAATTACAACACAAATCTAGTGTAGTTCATTTATTTATTTTTATTAGCCTTTATTCTTTCAAAAACTAAATTAATTTTACGTCTTGAAATTTATAAATTTACGACACTTTCCATTCTCATAGCACGCAAAAAATATAAACAAAAAAGGCCATATTACAAAGTGCCATTATATTTCCATTAATAATAATAAAAAAAAACCCTTTTTTATTAAACATTATAGCTTTATCATTAAATTATATATATATATATAATAAAAAAAATTAAACATAGAAAAACCATATAGTAAATCAACTTGATAAAGTTTTTTCCGCCATTGGTCGCCACCTTTTTTTCTTTAATTAATGATCTCAGATTTAATATTCAAATAAGTGATACAAAGAAGAAAAGTTACATCCATAGCCGATAACAAAATGGCTTGTGTAGGAGAACATAGACTTACAATATGAGCAACAAAGCAACAAATTAAGGAAATCAAAATTATGACAGAAATATTGCCTACCTATCTAGCTAGGTACGTATGACTAAGTTTTTCTTTTGTGAATTGGTGGCGTCCGCTGTGGTGGTTCATAATCTATGATCACCGCAGCAACCTTCTGTCCCTTATTCTCATCGGAGTCTATGGCTTTCTTAACACTATTGGAACCAAATCCTACTACCGGCAGTGGTCGCCTTGTTGAATATCCCTACATGAACAACACAGAACAATTTCTATGTAATATATTTTAGGGTAGCCCACTTAATTACTTGGAATCTTTCTTTGATTTATGTGTTCTATTTACTTTACATATGATCGCACATCCTCACATATCAGTTGGCCAAAAACAAAAAAAAAACAAAAAAGAAGAAGAATGAAAGTAGCATATGTTTCATTATCAATATTGGTGTCTCCAAAAAAAAACGAACAAAAAAAAAAGAATGAAAGAATTTTAATTCTAGTTTACTAAAATAAAAAATTTGAGGTCAAAAAAAAAAAAAAAAACAGACCAATGCATGCTATAAACTATTGTCGTGCTGATTAGTATGTGTTTGTTTTGAGTATAAAATGTCACGGGTTCAAATCATGTCATCCGTACTTATTACCTTGCCTCTAAACAATACAATAACAAGGAATCAATTTAGATCAATTAAAATTAAACATACCTAATCATAAATTTGATAAATATTGGTTAATCATATATTTTATTAGAATTCTATGATTCAGAGTATCATTTTTTATTTGATCCTTATCGAATCTATTCATTAAAAAAAATTGATTCAATATATTTCTTATGTACCATAGGTGCTATATTGAATTTGAATAAGATTTCGGATCAATCCATGTTGATTCACCGTTTTTATTATATTGTTGTTGACAAATACCATTTTTTCATTTCCGTAGAAGATCCGACCCATTTTTTTTTTTTTTTGATATACCAATATTTCGATACGAGATCTTTATGTATATAATTGCACACACATGACACAACAGATTTCATCTCTAAAGTGTTTTACTAAATAATTATCTTCTACTTCATGCAATGTAGCTAGCTGATTAGCCCCACTAATTAATGCGTAGAGGCACATGCAGATAAATTCATGCATGGATCATTTGCCCTTGTCACTCTCATCATGGACAAAGAGGAAAGTGACGGTTCATGAGCGCCTGCTTACCTTTTACTGCCCCAGACATTTGAACCCTATAAGTTAGATCCTTCACTGCTACTACTGCACTATATATAAAGACTCAAAAGCATCGTTACCTCTGTATTTGTTGCTTTAAGCGATACCACATGAGAATTAGGAGACTTGAAAATCTTACTACCTTCATGTTCCATCCCTCTCAGAAAAATAGTGTTTGAAAAGATAGTTGATGCTAATTAATGGCTATAAGAAGATAACATCAACGAGAATGATGGATCATATTATTGATTTTTCTGTACAAAAATGGGTACGTAAGAAGTTAAGCAATATACTGGGAGACAGGCTGTAGTTATAGCTAGGCAATGGCAGTAGTGAAATAACAATCCTGCTAGTTTCTTAATTTCTATAAATAATAAAAGCCCATAAAGGTATATAAATAGTAGGATAGCTTCTAAAAGAAAAGACAGCTTCTCAAATTTATAAGGACATATATGTTGGACATATGAAGTTGGCCTCATGGTTAAGGACTTGCTCGAGCTGTATGGAATGAATGCATGACTTGGGCTCAACTATTGCCGGCGCTGCTCTCGTTTTAAATAATCCCATGTTTTGCCAATGCTGCTGGCCGGCCTCCGAGTTTGGTCTGAGCATTTAGCTGGTGCAAGTAGGCAGGACGGTTTTCATGTATCCGGAGATGTAGGTGGGTACATTTTTTGGATACCTTTGTTATCGGTAAAAATTGTGGACATAAATGCATAACATAAGATTCAAAGAGGGAGATTGATCAGTTATGAGAAGGTGTTCGTGTTCTAGGCATAGCATAATCTGATTGAAACCCAGGGATTTGATGGAGGTTCTTGTGCGGCACACGCCAAGAAACTGGAACAAGAGGCTTGATGGGATTTTGATCATGACCTGAACTTTTGGTAATAGCCTTTGAATCCTTTGATTCTTGAGTAATAATTGCAGCACCAGGAGTACTCTTTTCACTGATGTCCTCTCTGTCATTAGTTCCATGAACTGAATCCATGCTGTGTTCGACCTTCTCTCCAACCTGCACTAGACCCCAAATTAAATTTAAAACTACACGCACGCAAAGAGGGTGAAGGATATATAATCAAAGAATCAATGATACATGTTGTAGTGGGAGTGTAGGACACCAACCTCGGCAGAGAAATAGACTTCCGCATTAAAACCCTCTTTCACAAACCCAATATTTCGAGCATTGCATAATGCATGCATGGAAAGAGACAAGAGAAAAATGGAAGGTAGAAAGGATTTGATGGGCATGATTAAATCTTAGAGAGGCAGGAGAGTAGAAATCAAGATGAGAGTTATTTGTTATGTGTGTGTTAACTGTTATGGGATGGGATATAGAAGACTAGCTAGCTATATATATGTATTTGTATTTGTATTCAAAAGGGTTTTGTGAGGGCCAAACTGAGACGTATAAGAAGGAAATTTGAAAGAGAACATGTAGAAAGAGTAATGATATGATGAGACTGAGGGAGAAAGGAAATAGAAGGGGATGCTGGCCCTTTAACCAGTCGCTCTCTCAATAGCAGTAAGGGACCTCCAAACAGTAAAGGCTAAAGCTTCTCTTTAAAAGAGGATGAAAGAACAAAATATTTGGAGTTTCATAAAATTAAACAAAATAAAAATGGCAGCACTTTGTAACATCTTTCTTGATTTATGCACGGTTTAAGAAGGCATCGTGACTTTGCTTAGTAAACTAATTAATCGGCACCCATTTTCATGTTTTAACTATTATTAATAATCCGCAGTTTTAAGCACTCCCTGATCGATTTTCACCATCATCTAGATTAATAATTAAAGGGTATGAATAAATAAATAATTAGGGCATGCAATGTAGTCAAAAAGCACATCTACATTTATACTAGTAAAAAAATTTATCATGGGACTGGTGGAAGAAGTCAAAGAGAACAAAATGTTAGGATTTCAAAGCTGTAGAGGTAAGCTCAAATCACTACAAATTTTGTCGTCTGATCTCATGCTTGTGGCTCCGTGTTTGCAGTTCTCGTCCATCATGTTAAATTACTACTAACATTCTAGAATTTTATATGCAATTTTACCTTTTAACTGCGTTGTGGCAATAAATTATCATGCATTGAAAATGTTGTTGTCGCTTGAACCACTTTTAAGTCACACCTATAACAATTCAACTTCCATGACATGCAAAACTAGGGACTTTCTAGGTATTAGGAAATGAGGAGAGACCTGGGCCTAAAATTAAAAAGACCTAGCTCTAAGTTTTAAGAAAAACTGTGACATAAATCAGATCACAGACATAATATTATGATGGGTTTCATGTGATCTAAGTGAGCATCGCTTGAATCCTGTAATAATTTCTTAAGAGAGTTTTACAGTTGGAATCCTCCACGAAAGATGAGAGGAGACTAGAGTTCTGGCCAAGATCTGAGACATTGAGGAGATGTCTGTCTCCCAAACTAGGTGATTAAACAGTTGGTATTATGTTATGTGTACATAACAAATAGTCGAGGCAAGCTGTCGCAAAACCTGTATTTTTTTCAATTCGGCGCACCATAATGTTTGCAGAGTTTGTTCCATAAACGAATTTACAGGTGGGTCTTTACGGGAACCTCAGGGACCGACCAAGTATCTCTCCAGTCTGAGTACCCTCAGTGAATATTCATTTACCTTGAGTAAAACATCAGAAACATCAGGGAATTGTCAAATCCTTTTAAAGAAACCAACTGCTTTACTCGAACAGAAATCTGACTAAATAGAAATGCAAGACAAATACCATTTGCCATTAGGTTGCATATGGTTGAGGCAGATTACTTGAATCATCAGCGTGGGAGTATTTGTGCAATAATAAGAACTGGTCAACAAAGAACTAAGCGGATGCAATCACAACTGGCTGCAAAATTTCGATTGAAAATTAGCAATTGATGACAAGCATTAGAAGTAAATCATTTAGTTTCCTCAGAATCTAACAGGAGCTACTTGTTCAAAACAATACATATTATTCATAATTGTACACTATGTATGCAGAACCAGGCAGTACAGCTGCGTCCTCTGTAGCTTGGAGCAAATTGATTTGATGCGCTAAATTCTCTCGAGGCGCAGAGCACAAAGACCTGCCTCAATGGCTCAACCTCCCCATCTATTTATATGTATAGATTTTATTTTTCACATGAAACTGAAAAACTAGCACTACATTATGCCTTCTTCCCTCCTTTTCCCTCTCGTGTACAATGACTTAGTATGTACATATATTGAAGCTTGTGGATATTTGAAAAGGCAAAAGTGCAATGAGAAGAAAACGATCTGGGGTGATTGGCAAAGTCGTGCACGGCCCCAAACCTTCAGAGACACTCAGTACATGGAAGAAAAGGTTGACTGCCGAGCACATGAAGCCATTACAGAGCATTCATCTCACATGTGCAGAAGATTATTTACAGTAACAGTAGCAGAATTTGTTCGCTGCAAGTCCTGCAAAGTTTGATGCATTGGAGGTTCTTAATTAAGACTACAGGATACTATAAAAAAATGAATTGCTACGAAACATAATCCATGAATACCAACAAAGTTGGAGTCTAGAAAATATTTTACACACTATAAAACCAATCTCCTAATTTATATAAATAAAAAAGCTCCAACCCTAATTCTTTAAATCAACATTCAATCTTGTGAACAGGTTTAAAAGTATACATCTCAGGTTATATGTTATTGAAGGCTGGCAACAGAATGGAGATATGTTACAAAGGATCATAACAGATAGTGATACAACGAGGAAGAAGAGGGAATCCAAGAAAGCACATAAAGGAAATGATAATGACAAGTGACAACGTATTTGCAGACCTACTTTGTAACTAACCACAAAACGTATACCTAAGGAACAAATGAAGAACCTGGAGACATGTAAATAAAAGTAAGTTCAAACAGAACCTGGAGTATCAACTCATCTGGAACATGGGGCAAAACCTCCCGCACTGTCTCAGCCATAGCAAGTATGTTTTCTATGAAATCATTTGTGGAGTGTGATGCGGTCCTCATATGTAAACCACCAGTGCCACCAGGGTGTCTTCCACCAGCAGCAGGAGGGGTGGAAGAGGCAGATGGAGTAGCCTGGGATGGACTCATTGGCCAAAGGCTCCAGGCAGCATCCTCAAGAGCAGTTTGTGCATAAGTTTCTCCCACAGATGCTAGATGCCTCATCATCATCTGAACTCCCCCCAATCCTACTGATCTCATAGCCGTTGAGGGACCAGCCCCATCCGCACCCTGACCGGACCAAGTAGGTAGCCAACTTGAATCCAACCCTGCACTTCTATGGTGCAAGAAAGAGAGAGATCAAAATAATTGATGGAAACATTGGCACCAATCTTTGAAATCGCAATCTATGCAATGACCATTATCTTTTACTTGAGATTGAATGGCTTTTAGAAAAGATTAGACAGACTCAGATGTTTGGAACTGCAATTTCAGCCAATGGCAGAGCACGATTTAAAATTTGGGTAAGCATTCCTGGTTATCATCATCTCTCTTGCCTCCATCTACTTCTTAGGTAAAAGGAAACATGCATGTGTTGGAATTTACTTTTTCTGTTTTCTTAAGCAGAAAATTTGGTTAAAGTCAACTTAAACATGGCCATTGGATCTAATAGAATATGACAGCCAGTCAGCTAAAGAGTCATCACAATGTCAGATCCCGAGCAAATCTAGATTCAAGATTTCCAATAATGCTAGAATTCATGGGCGCTCATAGAGGAACTACTGCTAGGTAACATGCTAACCGTTGCTCAATAGCAGAATGGTCACTAGCTCTAAATTTCAGAATTTCCTCGGCCATTTTAAGGGAAAAAATGATTGTTTTCATCTAGAAGCAGCAAGCTGTACTCATTTCTAGGCAATCAAGAGAGACTATGATGACCTAAGGTAAGGGGCCGAACCTCCAAGGGCTGCTCTCTGTAGAGTTCTGAATCTGGGTAGGGAATGCCCCATCAAGCAGTGCACGACCTGGAGTGTTTTGCCGATCAAATCCTTCATTTATTTGATGAGCAAGCTGCTCATCAGCCAGAACTTCTCCAGTATGAGTATTTGCTTCATTTTCAGGCCTGCCTACAAAAAGTGGCTTCCGACAAGTGGGACATGAGTATATCTCATTTAAACCCTGATCCAACCTGGTAATATTGAACAATATTCAACATTTATTAAGCACAGGAATAGCCAAATAAAATTGCTCAAAAGCAATAAGTTACAAAGTTGTACCAAGATCTCAAGCAAGCAAGATGAAAAAGGTGACTGCAAAGTAGCCTTTTAGCCTTAGCCATAGGTTCCTGTCATTACCCCGATTCATTAGACACTTAGAGTTCCAACGAAAAAAAAAAAGAGCAAGATATGAGCCAACCATACCCTACAGATAGCACATTCATCATCATATGCTCGTAGCTCTTCAGATGTTGCATCAGAAAGTGCTGCATGAAGGGCATCTAAAGCCATTCTAAGCTTGATAAATCCTTTTATCCGCTTTATGATAGCGCTTAGCAAAGCCTGCTCAAATTACCAGAATCAATTAATATAAAGGACATCAAATCAGTGTGTCAAAATAAACAAACTCATTTATGTTAAATAGTTCCAAAAAGAAAGTAGAACAAAATATTTACACGTATATTAAAAAAGAGGACCACATCCACAAGATGAAGTGCCACACCATGGAGCCACCAAATATGCACATAATGACCAAGTGCCATTAACAAGGCTGCCATGTCTAGCAAAAAGCCCAAATCCCGGATAAGAATGCCTTTCCACTCCAACAATGAACCTGCAACCACACTCCTTAATCAGGAAAACATCATCACATTAAATCCACTAGAAGTGTGGTAAAGTGGAACAAAGTGACATAAATAAACTAGGACCACCGAACAGCATTTTTAAAATTATATTGAAACTGCCCTTAAAGACAATGTGAAGATCGTGGGAGAAGCACTTTTCTAATGTACAGCAAAGGGAATTGATCTACATGCAGTCTAAGAGAAAAACAAGCCCACTTTCAGTTTTCAGTTGAAGAGCTAAGCACAAAAAAATGTGCCTGGTTGTTTTCAATTAAGATCTGTAAGTTAGTTGACCAATTTTGGCCCTTCAACAACTTTTGATGAAAGTAACTGTTGACTAATCATACACATACACTATCCATTACACTATTTAGAACTTTCCATTTATGCACACACAAACACATATAACATAGTAATTACACACACATCCATGTAGTCTCAGTTACTAAAGGACAAAAGTCTTTAACACGACAACAAGTTCTTGTAGAGTGTCAAATGCAGAGAAAATGCATCCCCAACCTCCTCTCTCAAGTTCTATTTCTACCACTAGTACTTGTCCTTCACATTCACAAACATTGCTATAGCACCTACAAACTTTATGCAGTTGAGCAGTGCTTAATCTTTTTGAGTGAGCAGAACAAATACTTTAATTATGTTCACTGTTTTAAATTCCTAACATATCCATTGGATGTTTCAGTTGAAAAATATATCTTTGCAGTTTGGAAATTGACTTTGTTCAAGCAGCATCTTGACTTTGTGTCTGATCTCCAAGGTAAATTGCCTTAACACATACACTCTATAATATACTGTACATATCACAAAACTGTTGCCTATCACCTGATACAATCTAGGATACTGGCATTCATATAGCAGAATAAAAGTTCAGGAAGCACCTGCTCTTATTGCATCAAAAAACTTGAATCTTTGGCAATTTGCACTATTCCCAGTCGAATGATGGAGCCAAATCTCAAGCAACTGAAATCCATGAACCAGCATAGCCTACAGAGAATATAACCTAGTCAACAAGTGCTATGTGTCTCACTAAGATTAAAATCTACGTAACATATTTATAATTTCTGTATAAAACTAGAAAAGAAGTTTTCCAGAGACATTACTTGCATGGTCTCAAAAGCAACACTGAAAGGCTCAAAGAACAACAACAGAAACATGGATGAACCTGTGCTTCTGTATATTACATAACACATGTGTATCCTGCAAACACCAAGATGATACAGAAATAAAGTGCTAGTCAGGATAAAAATTAACAGGGCCAGAAATAAACAGAAAAGAGAGAGACAGACAGAGAGAGAGCAGGCTAAATAATTCCCTCATATGCAACCATGTGAAAAATCATGAGAATTAGTATATCATCTCCTTCCCCATCTGGACCTGTTATTTCACAAAGATACATTGTTTCTGATAGAGAAGCAGCCCCTCTTGGGCCACCACTCAGAACGTAGGAACAGGATGTTTATGGCAAACAAAGAAACTAAGCAACCTAATCCACCTGTCTCAGTTAGGCAACCATCATGACCAAGCCCAGCCACTGCTCCTCCAAAACTACCCCAACCATTTCCACCATCACAAACTTAGCACCAATAAAAGAAAAACTAATTTCATATGCACAATGACAAAGAAAATTGTTCTCTATAAATCAAAACAAGTTGCTGCTATGCTCAGGTCTTCTACTTCCAACATGGTGTCTGATATACGATTGTACATTATTTTTATAGCTTTTACCAAAAGTCAAATTGTACTACCCATTGCAGATATTTCAAACAGTAATGAAATTGGGTTCTCATTGAGCTTTATTGCCAATATCATACAAAGAAGGGCACCAAGTGCATTTCCTAAATCATATTTATCAATAAAACATTGGGTTACCAAAGATTACCAGAAAAAGTCAACAGAGAGGACCAGCAACAACACTGAATAAGCACGAAAATATGTCCATGGCGTTGCAGAAGGAGATGCATTCAAACGTTCAAGTCGATCTCTAGCTAATGCTTGAAACATCTGTAAAACCATGCAAAATACCAGAAATCTTATCATTTCTATAATTAAATTAAAACAACAGATTTTAATCATAAGTAAACAGTGCCACTAACCTTTAAAGAACATAGTACAGTCAGCCAAATTGACCAGAGACCTATTTGAGAAATTGTTGGTGGAATAACCAGTGGTAAAAGTGTTCCCTGTGCAATATTCATCACATAAGAAAACACAACAATTACAGAACTACAAACATAGAGTTCCAACAGAATGACTAGCCTTATCAAACTTCATTCAAAGATAACCCAATTCCAATCCAACAATCAAATCATCGTCATGGAAACTAATACTTATCCAGATTCAAAATATTTACCAGCCTGATAACCAATACTATATCTGGACAAGCAGATTGCAAAACAACAGGTCTAAAAGATACAAAAGGAAAAGGAAAAAAAACACCATTGCTAGATATTATTTGCTCTGGAGAAATTGGTGGTGCAAAAATTATGAAAAAAACAGGAAGAAGGTTGAACGAACACTCAAAGGTGATTTTACTGGTCATAAGTAGCCTTCTTTCTCATTATAGTTGCTCATTTAATAAAACCTGATTGCTGTCCCAAGACAGAATTTTAAAAAACTCAATGTGCAACAGAACTAATACAGTAGCTTAAATGAAGTAGCCTATCCAGTACCACAGTAAATAATAAAGAATAAAAGTCAAATGCTTTCCAACTAGTCACTTGGTAAGGATATTTACCTTGTAAATAGCATAATTAATGAGACGTTCCACTAGTTTTTGAGTTTCAGAAGGATACAACTCTCCAAAGAAAATAGTCTGCAAGTTCAACAACAAAATGAGAACCCTCAAAGCAATATCTATGAAGGAAAGTAAGCTTATCAATATGATAACCAACTGGGAATCTGAGCCATAATTCCATTTGAACTATTTAGCCCAAACAATGCTGCAGGTTCCAAGAACATTTTTTCCTAACTCCAGTAGCATTAACTTAGTATAAAAACCATCTCATCTATGCTCTCTTTTTTTCAAAGAAGGAAGAAGCTTTTACTGGAAAAGAATTAAGTGAGAAAATACAGAGAGAATATGTTTCATGCAGTGCAAGTAAAGAGAACCAAATCAGAAGGGCTGCCTGTGACATATCCCCTTTTGAGAACTTTCCTAAAATTCCCTAAGAAACATATCATGAAGAGACTAAAAGAAAACATCCTATGCCCACAATAATTGATCATTCTGCGTACAAGCCCCCACAACAACAAGATGGTGTCCCATTCCTGTCAGGCAGGAATTTATGTGGTAAATTCTTTTCTAAAGCAGTAGCCCCATTCCTTAAGACACGGTATTTACTAACCATTAGACAAGCAATAAATGCCTGGCTAGCATGCAAACTGCAGAGAATGATAGTATAAATCTCGAAAAAACATATTTCACCATATTTTTGTGTCGTGACTTAAATCCTAACTAAGATCCTCTTAAACAGATTGCTCAACTCACTACATAAACCTCTGCACATAAATATTCATAAATAAGCAGTTATAAACCAGAAAACATCTGGCAAAATTAAAAAAAAAAAAACTCACCTTAAGACAAAGATTGAGTAGTATAAATACATTGAATACAAAATTCACCACCAATGCAATGGTGGCATATGAACCAAACAGAAGCTCAAGTGCATGGTTGGCATTCTCAAAGTTGGTAAGATTCTCAACAATCAAACCATCTGATCTCAATATATCTAACGACACTTCTGTTAGAACCGAAAAACTCAAAACCGTACACACTGCTGAAATCGCTAAATAACTGGCACCCATTTGTGACGAAAAACAGCCTCTCCACAAAAACCCACCTCCCAAAAATTCATAAGAACTGGCTTAACATGCCTCTTTCCCAGCAATAATCACAACTTCAAACTAAACCGCAAAGAACAAAACCATCAAGTGGCTCAATTAGCTTAAAACTCTGTCAAGAAACCAATAGATTATATTACCAAACTACAAACCCCCCCAAGAAAAACCTGCAGAAAAACAAATAATCAGCAATCAGAAAATAATTCGAAGCAGAAGAAGAAAAAACTAAAGCACAAAAAAAAAAATCGTAATATATTAACTCAATTCAGGTAACTTTTTCAGTTTTCAGCATCATGGCAATTTGATTGATAAGAAATTAAGAACCCCGTTTTTAATTAAACAGAAACGTTAAAAAATGATGAAGAATGAAAAGATCAGTTACAATAAATCTGATTTACAGCCCAAAATAGGCAACAAAAAAACCCTAGATTTTGAATTGTAAAAATACAATGAAAATAAGAAGTCATTTGAATGGTTAGGGAAATATAAAAAAGAACCTGATTTGATTCGACTGGATCAGAGAAGGAGAAGAAACTGTTGGTATTGGCGTCGGTGGCAGAGAGAATAATAATAAATAAACAAATGGCCTGATTGTATTGAGAGAGTGGGGGTGGGGGAGGACAGGAGAGGAGAGGGTCTGTTTTTGCGGGAAAGTCATGTAAAGCGTGTGTCATGAT
>Ga0325403_1001938_pt1 | contig 17909 bp, 8 predicted proteins | sample PopdelMetagenome_19_FD_205665 | JGI IMG/M metagenome (GOLD analysis project Ga0325403, IMG submission 205665) | Populus deltoides microbial communities from Bellville, Georgia, United States - Xylem-PdKOR-R4 | ecosystem: Host-associated > Plants > Phyllosphere > Stem > Wood/Secondary xylem...
CTTGGTTTGAACATTAAGTAATAATTTGCCCTCAACCAGATACTCTACATCCCTATCATTACAATCCTCAAGTGGTGATATGTCATCATCTTCAGATTCATCACTTTTGGATTCAATCTTTCTATGATATCACAAAATCATGGCTTGCTTGTTTGTACATTGCAAAGCTTTGTGTCCAACTCTCAAACACCTGAAACATTTAATATCATAGTTATGAGTAGGTTGAGTTTTAGTTTTACCTTTAAAATCAGCAACGGCTTCCTTTTTAACCTATAAAGTTTTGGATTTTACGTTAACAATAGGTTTTGGTTAGGGAGACTCCTCTCTCTTATAATTTGGCCTCCATGATGAAAAAGAACTCAAATTATTGATTTGCCATGTACTGCCTTTGCATTTTAGCTGCCTTTCCATCTTTGTAGCCACATGCATCATATCCTCTAACTTAACATAATATTGTACTTCAATAATGTTGGCAATATCCGATTTAACCCATTTAAAAATCTTAACATTGTAGTTTCTTTATAGGCACTATATAAGCCCTAATCATAGTAATATCCACCTCTTTATGATAATTCTCTATACTCGTAGATCCCTACGCCCGACTTTGCAACCTCTATTAGAACTCTTAGTAATAGTGTCTCAAACCAAATCTCTTTTTCATGATTGTTTTCATCTTCTCCCAAGTATATATGGGTCTTTCATAGTTTCTCCTCCTACCTAAAACAAGTTGATCTTACCAAATTATACCATAATTAAGTTTACCAAATGATAATGAGTTTAGTTTTTCCTCCCCTAAATAGTTAAGGCAATAAAAATTCAACTCAATCCTTTTATCCCACTCTAAATAAGCTTCAGGATCATTTTTACATTAGAACATTAAAATTTTCATCTTAATACTTTTCAAGTTTTATCCAAACTATGGCATTACCCAAAATCTTGAATTTCACCCTTATGGTCAAACTAATCACCTTAATGAAAACCATTAACCTTTTGATTTCACCCTTATGCCAAGTGATTATATCTCTCCTTCAGTGGTGATGAATCATTTTTGAAAGACATTATTAAAATCTAAAAAAACACATTAGTGGCAAGAATAATATGTCCTCACACACTTTCTCACATATCTATACTTTAATAGTTGTCACTCATCTTGTTTCACTTAAATATGACTTTTCACGATAATATGCTCACCTTTTTGCCTTTTACCTCTTGTACTTATCTTTTTCAGCTCCTTAAGAAACTAATCTTAAACAACCAAAGATAAATAGCTTAGTAACAAAATCCTTAGTATTTTAGACTCAAAAAGCAAGAAAATAACCAAAAACTACAAATAAAATGAATTACAAACACAAAAATACTAAAGATTACTAATCAGGTACAAATATTCTATGAAGATGGAAAAAGAAATAAATAAGCATGAAAACTAATGTAATATGACTCAATTAACCGAAAAATATCTTTAGACTACTAACATGACCAAATATGATAGTAGAAAACAAAGAAAATATGTTAACCCAAACTGACCCAATATGATTTATTTTGTAATTTCAAAATTACCCAAACCTTAATATGTCCAAATAAACCTAAAATCATGATTTGAAACTAAGAAACTAAAAACCTAAAGAATAGCATATTGTAGGTGTATATCTCTTAGTTTTTCAATCTTTTGGTGATTTTAATTTGCAGTTGATTTGATCCGACGATGGACAAAAGAGATATAGCTGTCAGAGCGCCGATCCTCTTTTATGTTCTCTTTAGCCTTATTTACTTAACATTATAGAAATGCATAAATAGAAAGGGGTTGTTTCTATTTATTTACAAAAATATCACTACTTAGTTTATGTGTCATTTTCTGTATTTTTATCTAACCTTCAGTACCCTCTCAAGACCTTATCAAACTCTGATTAACCTAAACATTTAACCCAAGATAGAACAATAGGTCTAGGGACTCCTCATAAAATTTCATTTTGATTCAACAATCATATTGAAATATATGTTAAATATCATAAAATTAGACAATAAGTAATTTTACGCCAAAAATCCAAGTTTTGTGTACTATTTTATTTACTTAAATCATCATAATTTCTAAACTAATTCATTGGAGACTATTGTCCATGATCATCATAAATTTTTCCTCAAAATTCTTATCATTTTCTATCAAATAGCATGATTGTATGCATTGTTTACATCGACTATCAAAGGTTTTCACGCGTAAGGTCACACATTAATTTATTTAGAATTCTCTTCTATATTTTCTCTAAATATTTACACTCCAAATTTATAAAAATTCTTCCTTTAAAATAATTATTTTACCTGATCGGGAAGTTTACACAATTTATCACTAATTAAAATTTTGTGTATTGATTTTATTACTTTATTTCATCTATAACAATTTTCCTTCTTCATTATCATTTATCAACGAAATTTACAATTTTAGCATTGATCTATTTGTTTTAAGTAGGAGGTTTACATATTTTTCCAGTTTAGCTTTTTATACGATTATTTATCTAGTTCAATCTCACGTAGTCTATATTTATCATTATCATGGTTCATCATTTCATTTATTTTTTCACAAAGCCCATGATAATATCCTTTACACTATTTTTTACTCTATTTCAGAAGGATTTAAGGTCTGTACTTTACCTTGATTTATTACTTTCAAATGGAAACTTTTACAATTTAATGAAATTTTGGCAGTGTCTCCTCTAAATTTAAATAAACCTAAGTGTCGACATCAACAATTTACAAATATTCCAAACCAATCCATGGTCTTACCATCCTGGACCTTTACCATTACATTACTAGTCATGAATAGAATTCAACAATAGTATAACAAATCATATACACCTTTATTTTATTTCATTCATCCCTAGTTAACACTTTAACACTAATACACCATTTTATTCTATTAGTCAGCATTCGATTCCATCTAATAACTCAATAATAACCAAGCAAGTCAGTTGCACTAGTACCACCAGCTCCATTCCTTGCAGTTTAGTCAATCAAGTATCCTAACAATCAATTACATTGACATCACTAACTCCACTCAGGATAGCTAGTCAATTAAATATTCTAGTAGTCAATTACATTGACATCACTAGCTAAACTCTGGATGATTAGTCAATTAAATATTCTAGCAGTCAATTACATTGACGCCACTAGCTCAAATCTAGACAGCTAGTTAAATTAAATATGTCAGTCATCAATCTCGTTGATGCCACTAGCCCTAACTAGGTCAGCTAATCAACTTAAATATGTCGGTCATCAACCTTGTTGATACCACAAGCCGCAAAAAAGTCGATTAGTCAAATTAAATGTCGATCATCAACCTGTTGATGCCACTAGCTCCAAATAGGTCGTCTAGTCAGATTAAATATGTCAGATATCAACCTTGTTGATGCCACTAACCCTAAACGAGTTGGATAGTCAAATTAAATATAGTCATAGTAAATTTTGATTTACATTCCTTTTATTGTTATGGTTGATCACAAAACACACACACACACACATAAAACACTAATTTCCAGCCCCGTATGCATATTTGCATCACAATTGTTTTTTGTACTCGTAGGCAACATTCATACAATAATAATATTTCTCTTACCCGTAGGCAATATTCACATAACAATTTTTTTCTACCTGTAGCCGACATTCATACACTAATAATATTTCGCCTACCCATAGGCAATATTGCTTCTCATGTCTATAGGCAATATTTTTCATGATACATAGTTGTACAAAATACATATAATTTCTATTGTATTCTAGCATTAAAAAATTTTAAAAATTAAAAAAGCAAGGGGCAACCCTTAGCTTAAACTCCTAGTGCACATCTCTTGCCATAACATGTCCTTTTCTGGTTTTTGCTTCTTACACACTCTAATAGTATAAATTCAATACCTTGTTGATCATCAAATACACATACTCAATCCATTAATAAATGTTAACATCACCAATCACAAATTCAACCATATAAATTTTTATTTATTCCAACATTCCCATTAATATTCAACCATATTTCAAACATCAATTAATATTACAACCCGTAGGTCAATATCCATGCCATCAGTTAAGTTTTTACTTAAAGCTTTTATATCCCCAATATGCAAATTTCATGTTTAATACATCATAACTGATACGATTCAAATAAGGTCAGATTCAGATTTTGGCATAAAATTTTTATTGTCCAGTTTTACGTTATTGAGCATAACTCTAAATCCAACCGTTGGATCAAGTTGAAATTTGACATGAAGATTTTAGAGATATTAGTCTATATTGGGGTAAAGTTTTAGAATTATTGGAGTTTGGGAAGAATATGCGATATAATTCATAACATGTTGTCTGAATTTTGTTATTTACTTCCTTTTGACTTATGAACTTCCTTTTGACTTATGAACTTCCAATTGGGCAAGGATTCTTTTCCTACAAGGATATGGCAGCTTGTTTTGGGAATCTCCTAATTCTACAAGGATCTTTAATGGGCTGCAATATAGTTTCCAAGTGTGACAAGGATTCATAAATGTTTTGGAATCTTTTTCTTACAAGGATTCCTTATTCATTCTAGCTACAACAAGAAAAGAAGACTTTAGAATTAATTCTATCTTCAGATCAGATTTCCTAGTCTATTTGAAACTTCTAAAGGGTGACAAATCTGATTCTAGCATATTTAGGATAGCAATTTTCAAATTTTTATTATTTTCTTGTTAGTCTTTGGGTTATTATTACTTATTTGGATCAATTGTAAGTGGGCATCATATAAGTTCACCTAAAGGGGGTCTATTAGGGTTTATTTAAGTCTAGAGTTAGTATAAATAAAGGCATAACCAGACATGTAAGTTAGACAATTTAAATTAATAAAACTTTTTATTTGTTGCATTTGTTGTGTGTTGGTGGGATAATCTCCCTTTCTTGGTTCTCTAAAGAATTGAAAACGACTTATTGAAGAACAACTGGCTTCGTGATGTCATCCTTATACTTCTCATTCACGAATCAATATTCGTTGGGTAGGGGTTTTCTGTTTCCAATAGTGCTGGTGCCTAGGTACAAGTTATCTTTGTGTCACACTCCTATCAAACCTGATTTATTTAACTTTCCGGGAATTGGTGTCTTTGTGTGTGGGTTATGTGACCACGTGATCACGAGGTTCGCATCAACAACCCAATAATTAATATTTACCATATCAATTTAGAATTTTAACATAGAATTTTCTATTTTTTTTAAACACCAATACTCGTTTCATCATACACATGGTGGACATTCCAAAATAATTCACCATTCATATATAAACTCACATACCTAAATTCCTTAAACAACATACATGACCGGCCCTAAACGCCTTGTTCTTCCATATCCATATATCCCAATTTCCATCAACACATATCATCCTTCGTTATACATTTCACGAACCACAAACATAAACATAAATCATTTATCCCATGAACTCATCATAAAATCTTAATTTAAAATACATTGGAGATTTAACTACAACTAGATATGATACTTAAATTCATTTCAACCACAATCAATACATCAACTTATGCTAACTACCTACAAACAAAGCAAGCATTCACTTAATTCTATAATTTCTTATTTCCATCCCAATATGGTCGGCCCTACACTCAACAAAATACCAAGTTTTCTTCTTCATAATTTGTCTCAAATGCCTTTAATTAACACCAACTATATACTTCATAAATCACAACCTAATAATACAAGAATTAAACATTGTAACCATATGATCACAACATTCCTTCAACAAATACATGCATCATTCAATCATATTCAATTTCAATGTTTAATTCCATTCTAATTATCATATGAATCATGATATAATGCATAATTACACACAATGATAAGCATTAACTCATTCAACTATGTGGCACTTTCAACAAAACATTTCAACTTAGATCATAAGCAAAATACATTAATCTTCTCATCATCATTAAACCCATTAAAATTGTCCTTAGGTCCAAAACATGTTTTTTTTGTTTTAAACACACCAATTTTTCATTCAATATTTCTCAAACCAAACTTAAAATATTATTATGTAAACTTAATATTTAATTAATCCCATGTGAGGTTATACATCATCATGCTTAGCATAACATATCTGCAATTCAGATAAATCCAAGAATTAAATATCCCTATATTGGAACAAAACTGGACTAACCTAAAAATTACAGATCTACTGTTCTGGAAGAATAATTTCTAAACAGAGTGTTTGTTTCTGATCTTTTCCATTTAGAATTTAGAACACATGTTGATGTACAACATATCTAAATGCCAGCCCAATCCAATGATGGATGAAGGATAAAATGGTCGACGACAAAGACTTTCTAGAAAAGAGTATTTCTTCTATAATTTTTGTACTGACAATATCTCTTAAACTAAGACTTATATACAAAATCCATCTGGTGAGAATGTGGAAGACATTGAGAAGAAAAACATAACCAAAACTCATCTTAATCTAACTATGGATGGCGGACATATGGCTGTCAAAGTTTCTATTATCATTGTGTTTTCTCTCTAGCTTTTCTCTAACTCTCTCTTTATATGATTTCTTTATATGATTTCTTAAGCTATGTGTTTAAATGTTTGGATGACTTCATCACTAAGTCACTCTTGCAACATCAAAAAAAACCAAACTCTCATGGTGTTTCTCTAAGGGGAAGATGAGATGAAAGAATGGAGAAAAGAAAAGGTATTTTCTCTTTTTATTATCGTCAGCTCCTCTATTTAAATGGAGCTGACATTTTTTTTAAGTATAGTGACCACAATGCCCTTCCCACTTTTTCCAGATATTATTTCTCGGCTAATGGTAATTTTGTATAGCTTTCTCAAATTTGGATTGACTTAAAAGTTTTACCCAAGGTAGGAAAATATACGAGACTCTTCATAAAATTTCAGCCCAATCTAACAATCAAATTGAGAGATATGATTGATACCGTAAATTTACACCAAAAATCTGAATTTTGCGCATAACTTTCAGTCAAAATAGCGCGATTGTATGTGATGCTTATATCGGCAATCAACATTTTTCATGCGTATAATCACACATCATTTTATTTAAAATTCAAATATATTATTATTATTATTATTATTGTATAACTATTTTCACCCCAATTCATAAAAAAAAACTTCCTCTACATAATTATTTAACTCAATTGGGGAATTTACACGATTCATCAATAGGTTACATTTTGCATACCAATTTATTACTTTATTTCATCTAAAATATAAGTTGAATTTTTAAAAGTTTTTATCCCCATCTTTAACAATTTTCCTTCTTAATTATCATTTCTCTATAAAATTGTTTTACCATTTTTAGCACTGATTTACCAATTTTAGACCAATGGCTTACAATAGCATAAAAGAAAAAAAGCAAAATATAAGTAAACAAGTATTTTAGCAAATAAGCAAGCAGGATCATAATTTTCAGGAGTAGGGGTAGGTTTTAAACTCGAGGTGCCATGCACGTATTAAACGCATGATAAAACATTGACATAGATATAACCACTATACAAAGTCACATGAAATATCATCATAGGACATCATTTCTCAATTAATTTTTATTTAATTATATTGTGTCTATAATGCAATGCAAGCAAAAGGCTTACATGGAGAAAACATATATAACACTACAAATTCACAAAAAAAAAAACAAAACAAAACAAAATAGCAAAAAAGTAATGAAAACAATAAAATATGAAAAACACAAAACATAATGATCTAAAAACATAAATGCAGGAAAAAAACATTGACACATGAGTGCAAACTGCAATAATCATGTATATAGTCAAATACAACAAATTCAAACAAATATTAAAAAAAAAGATTTTAACACTAAAAATAAATTAAATTGATCCAAGTGTAAAATAAAAGTAAAAACCATGCATCAACCAAGGTTTTTATGTTTCGAACCAAAGCTATGACTTTGAAAATTCAGGATTGAGTGATTTATATGCTAAGAAGCTTAATTCTACATCAAGAAAATCCAAATAAATAGCTTCAAATTCGTAGCTCACATATAAAATTCAAATTTCCTAAATTTCAATGATTACGTAGCAATAAATTGGTCAATTTAAAATTTGAGATCTTCAACTAAAAAAATATGATTCTTAACATGTATACTAAAACTAATACAATATTACACTCATGTACAAGTTTGTTCAAATTTATTTCTCTTTTTGCTCTCTCCTTCGTGTTGTTGTTGTCACGGTGTAGTCATCATCTTTATGGTTGAAGAGCGGGAAAGAAGATTGGATGAGCACGTGTGAAGCCCTATTGCTAATTAGATAAGGCTGGTTCGGTGGTTTAGGAGTACCTAACAAATAATTCTAGCTCAATTACACTATGTTTTCTTTGTTTTTTCCTTTCAATAAAAAGAAAATATAATTAGAAAATAAATCATAAAAAAGATAGGCAGTAGCCTTGCAAAATCAATTGAAGTGTAGGATACCAAATCTCAAATCTTAAAAAAAGTTATCAGTTTTATCTACCATGCATGAAAGAACATAAGTGTTTTAAAAAAGAAAAAAAATTAAAGGTGTTGAAATGTCAAAGCAAGAAATAAATAAAGCTATCAAGGAAAACAATGAAAACTAGAAATGAAAGATAAATTATATTGAAATTGCATATATAAAGTTGACCATTATTTACGATAACTATATGGCCCTTTATATATTGATATATAGTTTGAATCTTTATTTAAATTTGTAACTTTAATCCTATACAAATATTGATATTAAATAAGAAGACTTTATAAAATTCTAATAAAAACTAAGCTTCTCCTTTAATGATCCTCATGTGAAATCTAAGCTAATTTGTGACTTTTAATTAGTTATTTTGTTGAGAACTCCCACTCTAAATGGAATTAAGTTTTATAGTTCTTTGCGTGCATTCAAAATTTTATGATTGATCATGAATCCTGGTTATATAGTTGACTTGTTTCTTCAAACTTTTCAATTAATCAGGACTCTTTTGATACAGCTGATTCCATTATACTTGATTGATTTTAATTTTTTTTCTTGTTTAAACATGAATAATTATTGTTTTTATTTGATTAAAATATAAATGTTTATTTTTATAGGTTGTTTTTTTTATCGTTGTTTCAATGTGACTTGGTAATTGGATCGATTATGGTAGTGATAGTTAGAATAATTGTTTGGCATATAGGGTGTTCAAGTAATCCAAAGAATATTTTGTTTGGTTTTAGGTGAGATAGGGGTCATATAGGTATATTTGATTTGTATTTAAAAAAAGTCATAAAATAGGATTAGGATATGGAAAAAATGATAATGATACTTATAAATGGCGCAGCATTAATATTGTTCTTCTTGCATTTTGTTTTTTTTTTCTATTTTTTCACTATTTCTAATTTTTAATTTTTTTGGTATTCACTATTGCTCATCATTTTTTATTAATTTCTCAACTCACACTCATTTTTTTACACCTACTCCTAATCAAGATAAAATATATAAACATATCAAAAATATAAAAAAAAAAGTTAAGAAAATAGCCAAGTTTGAAAATTGGAGAAATTTTATTAAAAATATATTATTACTTTTTAGAGTTTTTGTACTTTTAATAAATGTTTAAAAAATTGAAAATAAAATATGAGTTATTATAATTATAATTTTTTTTAGAATAGTTTAAAAATAGAGATGAGATTGGTCTTGAAGGTCTCCGATAATCAAATGTAGACAACACGTCACTTCATCAAATAACATATTATCCTCTTTATTTCTTAAATTTAATAATACAAATTTAGCAAACTTGTTTAACCATAAGAATTAAATTCTTAGATAATATGTAGTTAATATTTCAAAATAAAAAAGATGGAGATAGATATCATAAACGTGTTTAGTTAAGGAAATAGATATAAATACATAGAAGTAAATTTATTATTTAGATAAATATAAAGTAATATATAGAAGGAAATAGATATGAATTTTTTTATTATTTCAAAATAGAAGGTATAGAGATAACATATTTCTATTAAAAAAATGTATATTATTTTTATTTATAATATATCCTTGCAAAAAATTCTAAATTCTAAAGTTATTCAATATTTTTGAGTAAATATTTTTTTAGGTATAGATCTTTTTATGTTTTATTATATATTTTTTATTTTTTTTATTATTAACGTTGGATGTTCGGGTCAGCTTGCATGTATCTCGACTAATTCTACGAGTTCTAAAATTAACGACCATATAAACTTCCAGTGACTATTATATTATTCATCGTCATATCCTATAAATCACCATCTAACATGATTATATTTTAGTTTTTAGTTTTGATTTATCTTCCTCATTGTAATTTTAAGAGTAACCAAAAATCATAGAACTTGTTTATATATAATTAATTAATCTTATATCAAATTCATTTACTTATTTTTCCATAAATATGAATATCTAACAAATTAAATTTTAAATTAAGTTAATAATTAAAATTGGCGTTTTCTCCGGCCAGAACAACTACATATAAACCCCCAAATTCAAATATCATTCTCATTTGTCATTTTGAAGAAGCAAAATTGAAGAACCCTTGCGTTTATAGTAACAATGGCGCTTTCCTCTGCTTTTCGAGAACGACTGGAGCAAATGGAAAGCAACAGAAATCAACGTCTCTCTCATCTCCAGGTCACTCCCAATCTTAAACCCTAATTAACCTTAACTTTCTGTTTGGTTTCCGAGAAAAAAAAAACAAGAAAAAAAATGGTTGCAGGCAGAGAAAGAATTGCAAACGAGCAAGTCTCAGGTGTTAGCATCGAAGTTGGTAAATATTCGGTCCATTGAACAAAGGTGTTTGGTTCTTGTCCACAAAATTGCATTTCAGAACTTCAAAATCTTGGTTCTTAAATCGGAAATCGAGAGCCTCGATGCTAAATACGATCCCGATTCACAAGAATTCAGGTAAAGATGATAGCAATTAATTTCGTTTGTTTATATTTTAAAATGTAAGAATTGAACTGAATTTGGATTCGGTTTTAGGGTTTTGAAGAGTGAAGTGGAGGAGATGCAGGAAAAGGAGAAGGAGAAGGAGAGGTTTTATCAAGTAAAAGGTCTTGATATGAAGGCTTTTAGCGAAAATGTGGATAAGTTTGTTAAGGAATCTCATATTCAAGTGAATGAGTTACGGAATCGTGTGAATGAGGTAAGGATTCAAGTAGTATTTTGATTTGCTAAGGATTCAAGTCACGGAATCATCTTTATTTTAGTTTCGATTTGATGTTTCTTTGATCAGCTTAACTCAATATTCATAAAACTTCAAGGGAACAATGGGTTCTTGAGCAATTCTGAGATAGCTGAAGCAGAGATGAGAAAATCGCAACTTTTTGCTGTAAAGGAGAATTTGGACACAAGTTTGGCTTCGAACTACCAATTGAGATCACAGTTGCAGAAGGAGCTTGATAATGTTTTGATCATAAGAAATCAAGAGAGCAGGAAAGTGTCCCAGTTTCACTGAAAACAAAGGTTTAATCAAGTAAAACAATAAGAGGGTGTCACGGCCATGAATTAATTTTCTGAAACATGTAGGTGATGCTGTCAGTAACTGCTTGAATGTTGAAGTTTATACAATCGGCTACTATATGTTTGCTTACATTGCGTTGTGGAACACGGAAGTTTGTATAATCTGCTATAGTTTGTCGTGCTTACATTGTGTTGTGGTCGTCCTTCTGGGCATTGGACAGAATAAAAAGTCGAGGAGAACCTTACATCTTAAGTGATTTGAATGATTGAGGAATTTTAATCTTCCTTCCATTTGCTATTATCTACTCTACAAATCGAACTCAATCTTGGCATATGTATTCATTGACCAAACTGAAAATATATTAGGAAACTTTGCACGACTTGCTGATTGATTTTTGTTCAATGTGGTCTCGTAGATCATTTGAGTTGTTAGCTGTAGATTAACATGAATAAGAAATATCTGGATACATTAGACTCCAGATGAAGATGAGGGAAAAGGAAACAGAACAACTGGAACTGAACTCAAACGATACCATTTTTTCTTTGGAACTAGAAAACAATTTAAATAACAGAGGCTTCTGTTCTACACTTTACGAATGAGAATACAGGTTTAGTTTCTTATCAAAACAAGTTTCGTTTCATGAAGTTTGCTTTTAACTGCAGCTTAAAATGGAGAGACTCTTCCAATAAAAAAGGAAAAAAAAAAAGGTGAGATTCTTCCAACAACTGCAGCTGTGTCATTCCAAAATTACCCATTTTAATCCCTGTGTAATTGTTTATTCATGTCCGAACTGTGGAATCATAGGAAATACAAGAAAATAATTAAATTTAGTTCATTGATTAAATTACAAAACATAGTTTAATTTAATGTTATTAGTTCAATATTTGATGCAAACAAATTCAATCTTATGAAATTCAATTTAATTCTACATAAGATTTATGCTAAACACGATGTTTATGCTTGGGTTATACATTTATTTATTTTTTAAGAAAGTCATGTACATGTTTAATTTTACTGTAAGATACATTCTGAACAGTGCAAGTAATCGTTTTTTCCATACAAATGTCTTTTGACAATGTAAAAGTGATCCTATTCCTCTGCCAAGCATTCCAAGATGCAAATGGAGCTTCTTAAAGCCTTCGAAGGTGTACACGCTTACGATATTCTCCAAGGGCCCATAGCGGAAATATGCTCTTAAATGATGCATAATGTAGCATGCAAGTCCTCAAGGAGGCCCCGGTGATTTGCTGTGAGAAAGAATTCACGGTTAAGAGTTACAGAGACAATTAAAGAATTCACGGGGAAACTAACTTTTTGAAACAATTTTCCAGGTGTCCCATCCAGTAATAGGGGTAACTCGATTCTACTAGTAGCTGGGAACTGCATGAACAAATATGTAACGTAAAGGGTATTTACCGAGTTGGCGCAAGAAAGATAGCTCTCTCCCCATCCTCCGGAGTTGTGCTGTTTTGACAGCAGAAATTCACAAGCTTTCCGAACTGTCCTGCTATTTCTGTACGTCTTTCCAACAGAAGCTAGCCCTTTTAATGCAAAGTATGTTCCATACGTGTAGCAAATCCCCCAATTGCCATACCTGCCATCAGAACAGCATCTAACTAATTTCTTGTTCTTGCTTGCATATTTATGATTTTCTCCATTGACTGTTGATAGGTACCAAAATTACCAAGAACCATCGCTCATCTGTGCATCTCCGATATAACTTGAAGCGTTGGCCACAGAAACTTCTATCTCTTTGCTTCGGTATCCAGGATGTAAGCGTTTGAACAATACAAGAACCTGGATGGCAGATGCCGTGCATTCAACATACCTAAACCACAGAAAAGTGACACTAATCTGCACCTTTTTTGAGACGCATGAATGTTTATATAAAGGATAAGGTGGATTGTACATACTCGGTTTCAACCATTACATCACCAAAAGCTTGAGTGGGATTTAAGACCTGAGGGAGACGGCATCACAGAACATAATTCCAAGTTGATTTAAAAGAAAATCTCCCAAAATATTACCTCCAACCACCTCTGCCCTCTTGCTGGCTCCCAAACAGAGAAACCACCATTTTTGCTCTGGCAAGGGAAACGACAAGCATGAGAGCTACGATAAGAGCTTATCACAACCAGGACAATTTATCTGTGCAAAACATGTCTGTACAGTAGCCTTGATATCGAAAAATAAATTAGACATTCATACTTGTAAAGATAGGAGGAAATCTATAGCATTATGTAATCTTTCGGTATCAATTGTTTCACCGATAATTTCTGCTGGCATTTGTGAAAGTAGGAGTAAAGCCTGCAAAAGAAGGATTTTTTTCTTACAAACCTAATCTTTACATTGTTAACTCCTAAAAAGACGAACTGAACTTGTTTACCCTTAGCGCTTCAGCTGTGCAATCAGAGACTTGCCAACCATGATCTTTAACAGAGAGAGTCCATGCTCCTTTAGAAATATGACGATACATGCTCCTGAAGTCTCCATAAGCATTTTCTTGAATCTGAGGATATGATTGTAAGAGAAAATAAACAAGGAGATACTATAACACTGGTTTTTTGACCAATCACTTGCTCTGATTCTGAACGATGGCTGTGAAGCTATGTTAAAACAACTAAAGAGTAAGATGCCGGACCGGGCGAGCCAATAAATTACGATTTCTTTTGGACTCAGGAACAAACCTGTGACAGTTTCAGGAACTCGTGTGCTTTTCTGAGAGTAGAGCCATATTCATCAACAAGATTACTTGCGATAATAGCTTGAGTAGCAAAAGCAGCATCCCACAACTGACTGCCGATACTCTGTTTGTAAGCAACAAGTTCAATGTTTACGTACTTGTTAATTACTGACATTTTTTAATTATGGCAGCTGAATCACAGCTTATAAACATCAAACCTGCGTTTTCATTCCATCTTCAGCAAGCCATAAAATATCAGGAACTCTAGCAAGGTGAAATTTGAATGCATCTGAAGTGGGGTCCTCTGCCCAGCAAGCCATCATGTTCAAGGACTGAAAATATATGTATATCTAACATGGTCATTATTCATATTCCTGCATAATAAGAACTCAAGCGAGTCTAGTCTAGTAAGAATTGAATATAGCAGCTTCCCCCTAGAAGCAAATTCCATTACTTCAGTTTGTGAATGATTCACCTATGTTCTACAAGAATACCTTCTCTATACTAGCATGAGTCATATATCTAGTACTCTCATCTTCGTAATGAATATGCTTGATTGCTTCTTGTAGAGCCTGCTCTCTCAGCTTGGAGAAGGGCCATTGTTTAAGAAGCCTCTCACTCAGGTAATGAACACCATCTAAAAGCAGATTTTGAGCAATAGAGCGAGAGGTGTAAAGATCCTCCTGCACCATTTTCATCAGAATTGCAAGTAATAAAACTTCTTGGAACTAGCCACTCGAAAACAGGACAGTAAGAGGGAAGTACTTCTTTTTGCTGGTCCAGACTATTCTTAATAGTTACATGAATTATAGGACAAATCAATTACCTTTAAGCATAAATGACGTGCTTTATTCCAATCTATTTCTTCGTAGGGTTGAATGTAAAGTTCACCTCTCAGTTGCAAAATGAGATCGGTTATCGGTCCAACGAATTTCTTACCGTACAAATAAGACATGGGTGTGTAAACTGTGCGCAAATGACACCACACCTTTCCTGCATTTCATATGACAGACAAAAATTAGAAGAAGTAATCTCCTTTGTATTAAGCCTTACTATAACCAAGTTTAATGAAGTTTTGTCTTCATGAACTAGATAATCACCTGGACTAAAGGGAAGAAAGGAAGGGAATAGCAAAAATTCTGGAGGCACTGGATTGCAGCCTGACCACTCGTACGTTCCAAGTACCTTTGCAATAACAAATCTTAACATTAATCAGAGCTATTAATTCTTACAGCTAGTTAACATACTATTTATATGCTATGCTGGTTTAAAGGGAAAAAAAAAGAAGATTTTGAATGCTATTACCGAAAGATAAACCTTTCCCCAGGCAGGTATCATTGTGGCTCCCCCATGATCAAGTACCCATTTGCGGGCCTTTGTGACAGCCCCATCTCCGCCTCCTTCGGGTCCTTCTCCGAGCAAACGCAGGGCAACATAATTAAATGCCGTGCCCAACATTGTGCTATGGCTCTCTATATGGAATCCCCACCCACCATCTTCATTCTTTACAGATCACACGTTCACATGTTGTTCAGCAGACATATATTGAAATTGAAATATTAGTAGAAATCATGGGCAAATCTTTCAAAACTCTAGTTAATTTGTGTTTACAACAATCAGTTTATGTTGGGATAGCATGTTTCTCAAATACATCCGATTTGAACACAAAAATTGGATAGACACGTTCGGTCCAACACAGATTCAATGACTTTGTGTAATAAATTCAGACACTTAATAATTCATCCAAAATATATATATACACACAATTACTTGATGATTATAGATATAGCGAATAATTTCCTTCTTGTGTTCTGATGATAGAACGGTATCAAGGCTTCGACTGAGGTAGAGGACCATGATCTGCCACAATATATAGCACCTTCGTAACAACAATATTTTAAGAAGCTAGCTTAGAAAATAGATCCACCATTAAAGATTTACTTGGACGTACAAATGAAGGCATTAAAAATAACGGGCCAGAAAATTCCGCAGGCCATGGTTTTCCTTGATATGCTGTGCTTGTAAAAAAAAAAAAACCTCACATTTATCAAGAGGCTTTTGAGTTATAGAATGTGTTTAATGGTGTCGTGCTTCCTTACACCTACTGCATACACCTACTGCAAAGAAGAGAGGACGGGACTCCAATTTCAAACCCATCTTATTTAGCAAGGCAATATTGTCATTACCAGAAGAAGAAGAAAAAAACTAGCAAAGAAGAAAAGAAAACTAACAAAATTTCTTTGGATTATTTATTCTAAAAATACTCTGTAGTAGCGTGAGAGAGTTTATTCGGAGCTCACCTGGAAATTCTTAAGAACATCACTGCTCGCTTTAGTATAAAATCGATTTAAGCGAAACTTTTCTCTCGCCATTTCAACTTGTGCTTGTTCCTCTGGTGTCCAAACATTCGGTTCAAATCTCCATATCTGTCTACCAACAAATTTGTTTGTGCTAAACAACCACGGACCATCACCTTCAGCTACCTCAAGTCTCCACATATCCCTTTTGTTTTCTTGTTACACGATGGCTCAAATTCCTTGCTGAAACTTCACAATAAGATTCGCCATATATGTTAGAGAATTTATTTTGCATAGATAAGTCTCCAATATATGTAATTAGTAAAGCCAAACTTAAAAAGCTTGATGACTCCCTTACATAATTTAGATTCGCAGCAAGCGCCACGGGACGATAACTGATCGAAGAAGAATTGAACATTGAAAGAGAGCTGAAATGCTTTTGATGGATTCTCTCAAGTCTAGTAATTAAGACAACCTGATAAAACTTGCAAATCATAGATGCAGATATAGAGTCCATATAAATTTCACTACATTGCGGCTAAAGACAAAAGGATGATGAATCATATACAAGGTACCAATCCTTTTCAGACGACGATGATTCTTATGCATGATCTGTCAAAGACAAGATTCGCATGTTGATGACTAAATTGCCACGATGTGAACGATCTATTGTATGTAACCTTCATAATTATAGAAATATCGTGGCTAAACTTCAATTTTGCTTGCATAGTAGATTTATCAGTATCAATGTTCCACCTTTACAAGGTTCCAAGGAAAACTTCATTGGATCAGGCTTTTCCAAGACTAAGTACTAGGTTGAAACTTCGGAGATGGATTGTTGGACTTGAAGATCACAATTGCCTGCAAAATAACCTTTTTTTTTTTTTTTTTAAGATGTGGGGACCTCCCATCCTTAAGTTACTTAAGATGTATGAAGATTTTTTTTAGTTCAACGAGTTGTTCGGGTCAGCCTGTATGTATCTCAATTAATTTTATGGATCTTAAAGTTAACCTTACAGTGTCGATATTGACGAGAATTGAAGCAAATAATAAATGCAGGTGCTGTGAAAAAAAATAAAGTATATGCGTAGTGAAATGAATTGATTTATCTTTACCTCTTGTTTTATAAGAATTTTTATACCCTTGACTTGCATGGAGGGAGTGGCAGAGATCGTAAAACACCATCTAGCCTAGTCTATAAGCAATTAAGTGGGATAATAGTTGTAACAGCTCTTTCTTTAAAATGTATTTTTGTTCATTTATGGTAATATTAAACGTGTAAATAAAGTATTCTTTTAAAAATAAAATTCATCTTTATGCCGTCTCAATTTATTTATTATTGGGACCTCTCCCATTATGTTTCATAAGTTCACATATTTTAATATAATATTTAATTTAATTGAGTTTATTCTATTTTAAAGAAATTTTAGTACAGTTTTTCCTATTCAGGGTTATAT
>Ga0325403_1001939_pt1 | contig 17902 bp, 10 predicted proteins | sample PopdelMetagenome_19_FD_205665 | JGI IMG/M metagenome (GOLD analysis project Ga0325403, IMG submission 205665) | Populus deltoides microbial communities from Bellville, Georgia, United States - Xylem-PdKOR-R4 | ecosystem: Host-associated > Plants > Phyllosphere > Stem > Wood/Secondary xylem...
TAATAATAATAATAATAATAATAATAATTACATTGAAATGGTGAAGAACATGACTCTTGATATGATATGGTGCATGAATCCAGCTTGTATTGATTTGTTGCTTTGGATACCCTTATTAAAGCCACGAGCATGATCCCCAAATAAAAAGGGCCAACTGGAAATTTATAGTTCGACAAGAAATTTACAAGCCAATAATGATAGGCTGCTTTTATGAATGGATATACTTAAAGCTGCAAAGCTGTAGACAGAAATCAGTGGCATAGAGGTCATCACACAAGCAATCAGCCAGGTTTTATGGTCCCTACAGAATTATTGAAAGAAGAGGGGCAATGTTTTACAAATTAGAGTTACCATCATCTGTCTCAATTCACCGGGTCTTTCATGTCTCACAACTGAAGCAACATGTGGGAAATAAAAAAGTGTTTGAAGAGTTACCTATGATGGCTGATGAATCTTCTTTACAACCCCCAACATTGTTGGACCGAAGGATTGTAAAGCATCGCAATCGAGCTGCTACTCAAATCCTTGTGCTCTGGAAGGGCTTGTCTCCAGCAGAAGCAACGTGAGAGTTCTTGGAAGAAGTCATGCTCAGATTTCCAGAATCCTCCCTCGAGGACAAGGGCGGGGTTTAACAGGGGAAATTGTTGCAAGCGTTTTTCTGGAATGAATTAGAAGGGGAAACAATTAGGGTAGGTGAAATTTGAAAAGAGGAGTGACCGTTGGTGGATGTTAAGCGGTGTGTGTAAACACTACTGCGTTTCGTTTTGTTCTTTCTGTTTTTATTTCTCTTGTTAAGTCACGTGTTGGCTTAGTGTAGCTAGTCTTGTTCCTTGGCTTATATTTTACAGACATTGGAGAGTAATTAATGAGGTATGCAGAAACAAGAATAACAAGCTTTGGCTCCATCTCCCTCTCCCTCTCCCTCTTCTCTTCCCTTTTGATCTAAACACACCTAAATGATAATCCATTGTAATTACTTATCAGAATCTATAGCTTGCTTCAGTACATTAAACGTACAGCTTGGATGAAATCCAAGTGAGAACAATCGCTCTTAAACTTGTTCCAGCTGCATGGCCGCGAGAAATATCCGCACTTAAATTTTTTTTTATAAAGAAAACTTCATTCAATTAAAGTTCTTGCAGCTATCTCGAGCACAGGCTGCAGAGGGGATGATTATCATATGCTTGGATTCCTTGGATTTAGTCCTCCCAAACCTGTCTGTCTTTTAGTTTCATTTTCATTTCATTTCATTTCTCAGAACAACCTCATATAAAACAAAAACCATCGTGTCCTAAAATTAATGCATTCGGGTTGCATGCATGCAACCCTTGTATGACAATCTCCTCAACACGTGCCTCATCTCTCTTTGACACGTGCCTATGGCCTTCTCTCTTTATAAACCCACCTCTCTCGCACACAATGTGTACAATATCTATATATATATTTACCATCAGATCGATTTTCATCTCATAAAATCTTAATTGGAGCAGACACCGTTTGATCCAGCATCGATGGCTGATATTCAAAAATCAAAGCGACCACGGCAACAACCAAGGTCCCACCAAGTAGTCAAGGCAACTACTGCTGTCACTACCGGTGGGTCTCTTTTAGTTGTCTCCAGTTTGACCTTTACTGCCACCGTCATTCTGTTGACCGTAGCCACTCCATTGCTGGTTATATTCAGTCCAGTTATCGTTCCTGCTGTGATAACAGTTTATCTCTTGCTTATGGGGTTCTTAGCCTCTGGTGGCTTCGGCGTGACAGGAATTGCTGTCATGTCATGGATGTACAGGTACGTACATTAGTTATCTTTTCGATTTTTGGCTTAGTAAGCGTAATTTTTTGAAATGGACCTCTTGAAGGTATGTTACTGGAAGGCATCCTCCAGGGGCAGAACAGCTGGACCAGGCAGGCATGAAGCTGGCTGGTAAGGCAAGGGAAATGAAAGAACGGGGTGAGCAGTTTGGGCTACTAGCTGCCCAATAGACACCTTGAAAGACTTGCACGTCACGATCTCCCTTGCACCCTCTTTCGATGGAAAGAACAGTACTGATGTTTAAAGAAGTATTGGGTGGAGATCAAGGAAATTGCTGCGAGGGATATGTGTTTTTGTTGGAGGAGTTATATACTGGGCTGTGTAATCTCTAATTTTTAATGTCATTGTCATTTGCTTCTTGTTAATGAGTCTTTTGTGAGTGTTGATCTTAAATAATTTGCTGTTTTCTGTCTTGTTAATTTTGGGTCTGTAATAAATGATGTTATTTCTTAATTTCGGGTATGTTGGTTTTAATTTTATATCCTTTTAACTTTTATTTCTTCCTATCCATTAGTATCTTTCAAGGGAGTTTCTAGTGGAAAATTAAATAGGCAGTAATTATAAATAGATCATGCTTATGGCTAGCTAGCCAGTGGCAAACGCCAAACAATGCTGGCATGCATAGTTTTAAAACCAACCCGGCTTGGGACTCGAGGCTAAAATTAAATGGGATTAAAAAAAAAGTAGAAAAAAAAAAATTTGGTACGATCCGGTGACTTGCTTAACTCAGAAAGATCCGGTTAAAAACCCGGTTGCAAGTTTTTGATTTTTTTTTTGTTTTTACTAAAATAATATTGTTTTAATTTATTTTTTAAAAAAATTAATTCAAATAACCAGTTAAAATCTAAAACCCAAGTCTTAAATTAAAACAGGTCTAAAAATTATGCTGGCATGTGAACTAACGATGGAGGTAAATGGGGTACGTAGTTTCAGCAGCTTAGTGGTTAGAAATTTCCTTCCCGATGACACAGTCTTTCATACTAGGGGTGGCGCGTGATGTCGGTAATGGGGTCATTTGTCACAGGTAGTGTTTTTTTTTTTTCCCTCTTTTCTCCCCTCAAAAATTATGCTACTGATTCTAAATTTCAGAATTGTCTCTTTATTTATATTTTTGTTCCTTTTATTTTCCTTTTATTTTCTTGATGTTTTATAGAATTTTTTATTTGTTTGTGGACTTCAATATTTTACTTGCTAGAACTTAAGCTTCAACTTTTTTTTTAATATTTTTTGTATGGAATTATCACGCTCTCATGTGATTTATTAGAAATTAATTTTTAAATTTTTTTTAAATTTTTTATAAAATTATACTGATTTTATGTTTATAGTCATGAAATTTACGAGTTAACAAAAAAAAATTATTTTTATTTTTTTTAATTTCACTTCATCATTGAATTATTGTTTAGTAATACGGATGAAATTAAGTTAGGTTTTTTTCAGCTTTTTTTCATTGTCAATTTCTTTGTATTTTTAATTTATATTATCTAATTTAAATTACTAATTGAAATAATAACTCAAGTCTCAGATTTTTTTCCTTTAACATTCGGAGGATGAAAGCAAACATAAGTTTCTAGTATTGAAAATATGTTGTCACACATATACATCCACACAAATATGATTTGAGCATTTTAGGAAAAGCTTGTATGAATTCAAGGGCAAAGGATAAATTACCCAACTACATATGATTATAAATTAGCTCCATGAACAAACCAAATCTAAATCAGATTACCCATCAAACAATACCTAACCAGTTTCCATTGTTAAAATTCAAGAAATTCTTTTTATGATTTTAAAGGCAAGAATCTTAAGGCATATAGTAATGTCCAATAGGTGGGGGACCCAGTTGGGAGTTTGTTTGTTTGGGGACCTGATAGAGAATAGGATGATGGATGGGGGAGATATGCGGACTTTTCACAAAAATAAATCAAACATTATTTTCTATTGAGTTTTAGGTAAAAAGCCTCAAAAGTCCAGAAAAAATCCTCTCAAACAATTTACAGGAATTCTCTCTCTTGCCATCTCCTATTTATAAGAGCGCAATCTTTATCTTCATGCAATCTAGAAAAGAAAAAAAAAATACTGCACAACATAACAACGTAGAGATTAAAAAGAAAATTGTAGAACAGCTAATCTCTAGCAATCAGCACGATCTTAAATATTTAATATAAAACAAAACTTCATCGTGTGGATATTGGTGGTTCTGTGTATATGAATTTAGTAGATCAACAGGAACATAGTATGATGAACAGAGACGAAAGGAAAGGTAGGCAATTGAGCCCCACAATTAAATGCAAGAACAAAATAATAAATGGAAAGGCAAATTTTATTCCTCCTTGTCCATGCAATCTCTAGCTTTTCATAGGATCCAAATCCTGCTTTTGGAATTGTTCAAGAATCATATTACACATGTTCATCGTCCGTGCATCAAGTAGTCCGTGATTCCACAGTTTGATCATAAACAATCTCCAACACCTGCCAAGCCCATTAGAATAAGTGATATGCAAAATTGCTGGCTCTGAAAGTGGGTGAGCCAGAGAATTTCTTTAAGTGCTTTAATTACTGATAGAACATAATCTGCTTGTGTGTACGTAAGAGGGGAAGTTGAATAGGAAGAAAAGAAACAACCAGAGTAGAATATGAAGACATTTCAAATTAAAATTGGTAGACGACTTACCAAATCAGAGCTGGGGCTAGGACAAGGTTGTGTCCATGCAATCTCGTGAATGCCTCACATGCCCACGGGATATGTCCATCTGCAAGCACCCTGCCAGAATGAAAAGCAAGTTCAAAACAAGACATTTTGCACAATTTTATATCTATGTGAAAACAAATGCAAAACAATGTTAGTTAGATCCAAAACAGTTGAAACGAAGAGAGCGGTGTTGAATAGGCATAATGCCCAATTCACCATACTTCCAAATGCCCCCTCTCCCCAAACTCTCCCATCCAAAACAGTTGAAACGAAGAGAGCAGTGTTGAATCAGCATAATGCCCAATTCACCATCCATACTTCCAAATGCCCCCTCTCCCCAAACTCTCCCATCCATAACGTGCCTCCCAAACATAATCTTGTTCAATAACAACAAACGGATACAAAGATCTACATGAGAAACAAAATACCAATCCAAGGCAGTGTGTAAAGAGAAGATTACCGCTGCTTCCTCACAAATGAGTTCCACAAGTGCATCATTTGCTTCTCATCTTTAGTCACGTCTACAAAATCATCAAGCATCTGCAGCATAACAGATTATTCATGACAGCCTTTTCTATGGTTACATGTAGGCATTATAATTAAGTGCCTTCAAGTTACAGACCATCAAGTATCTTTACTTATTTTGGAGTAAGAATTTATTTCATCATTTCATAACTAATTACTCCATAATTGTGCTTCTACCAAATGGTGCAAAGCAATTATATTCAATAGGTCTTATTAACTTGAGAAAAGAAAAAAAATATTATTCAGTTTGTAAATTTCATTATGATTTAATATGAAATATTAAGTATATTTACCTAATGTACCATAATAATTAATCTTATCATTTCATTATTTAACTAGCTTTACCATAATTGTGATAATTACAAATGATCAATTATTTAGATATCATTTATTCCAGCATTATCGATTGAATGCCACATATCATTCGTTCCGACTTTTCATATAAAAAGCAGGAATGAATGATGTGGCATTCAATCGAGAATGCTGGAATAAATGATATATGAATGAGATATCGGATGCATATTGGCTTTTATATAAAAAGCCATAATGGATGTTATGTGGCATTCAATCGAGAATGCTGGAATAAATGATATCTGAATAGATGTCAGATGGATATTGGCTTTTATATGAAAAACCGGAAGATGTAATGTGTGTGGCACTCAAATGAAGTGCCGGAATTACTGGCAAATAATCTAGAAATTCGTGGTAATCAAAAAGGGATTACTAGAAAGGATAACATCCGAGGGAAGGATTGTTGATGGAATGATTGATGAATAAGTGAGAATAATTGACCATCCGGTGAGGATGGTCAAAGTGATGTGGACCATAGATGAGGAACCAACTGACTAATGAGTTTAATGATTGTATCATCACTCATTGAATAAATAGACACAATATCTTCTTGCATAAGAAAATTAATAATATTGACATGAAAGAATCTTTGTTTATTCGTGTCAACTGTTAATTGTATTTTTACCTTGTTGGCTAATCATTGCAAGTACTTCACATACCGGTAGGACTTGCTATTCATCAGCTTTGTTTAGTATATGTTAGGTAGATGGAAATGTAAGCTGCTTTTGAATTGTGCTAGACAGATGTCACTTTTTGTATGGAAATATGAGTTTTATTTTTAAATTGGAAGTAGTGTTGTAATGACGAGTAAAAATCATGTTTTCCACTATATGTCAGATTCTCTGTTTTGATTAATACATGTCTTAATTTCTTTAGTAATTAGTCTATATTTGATTATTTAGATATGATAAATTGATGAGTCAATTGATGGGAGTCCAGGATGATTGGACTCATGAGGTTGACTGTGTTTGTGATCTCAAGTAGTAATGTCGATAACTAAATGTTATCTTAGAGAAGAAAAAAGTACTACATTTTTTGAAAATAATATTTTTAAATGATGATAAATTAATAAGTGCTTAAACTTAATGCATCCTAAATCTTATCACTTCATAAATTCAAGAGGGACTAACTTCAGCTCAGAAAATCAATCCAATGGAAAAGGGTAACATGTATACCATATGCACAAACATGTTTCAAAATTGCATCATAAGAGTACCAAACTAGTATTAGGCAACTAAATCATTAAACATACCCTTCGGTCTTCAAAATCTGCAACATCATCATCAACTTCATCCTCACTATCCCGATCTGACATGACTTGCTCAACTGCCATTGGCTTAAGAAAACAAAATAAACATCAATTTCAAAAATGTTTCCATAGAATCTAAGTAATTCATAGATTTTCTTTTACTTTTTATATTGTAGTTAGAATTAAATTACAAAAACTAGTCAAATTCCATTAGAGTCAATGAGAACATGGAAAAAAACTAATCTGTGAGTAGCGAAGAGAACAGTACACACACACTTGAGACAGATTCAAGCATGTATGACATTGATATTCAGCAAAGCATACAGCAACATGCTTGACATTTTAGGAAAACTAAATAAAAAAAGTCAGTTTTTATGATTCCCTAAGGAATTCACCTCTATTTTTAATAATCTGCGTCAAGATAAACCACTTGATTTTGATGATTTATACTAACATGACAATAGAAAAAAATGTATGAGCATGTCTTAACTGTTAGAAGTAGACATTTTAAATAAACTCTCCTAAGACAGGTGCATGGCTAGAATCTTCAAAGGTGTCACATGCATTAAAACACTAACACAGGTATATCCAGTATGCACACTCTCACTAAAGTTTGGAATACATGACATTTGTCCATCAATAATAAATGCCAGTCACATACTTCAGAAGAAAGCCTAACATTCAATTCATTCAACAACAGGCATAGATTAAGAGTAAAGCAAATGACAAAATAGAATCGTTTATTGAAAGACGGTCATTACTCACCTGAGCTCTATGTGAGTGAAAAAATTGTCGTTTGTGAAGGAGCGTACGGCTGAAGAAAGATAATAGTTAGATTAAACCCATATTTAAGCTTCGAAAAATATTTATCAATCTGACAAATTATAAGCTTCAAGCAATAAACAATGAATAAAGTGACTACCTCAGATTAAATACATTAGAAAAGTAATTCACGCTGTGTATTACAAAACAATAAGCTGCAACCTATAGAACAATTACAATCAACAACAATACTCTGACAAGTTAGTTGGCTACTTCAAGGATACATTCACTCAATAACATTTTAATTTGAGTCACATATTACAGCCTAAAAAGTGCAACAGATACACTGACCATGCAGCACTTCATCCTTGTTGACCAGACCTAACAAATGGAGATTCTACTACTCGTGCATTTTTCAATTGACTTTAGAATTAAGAAAGAAGATATGCTACAAGAATAAAGATGAACTGAGACTTACTTTCTCATGTCAGACCGTTCAATTGATAATTTTCTTGTCTTTGCAAATTGTAGCATGGCAGGAGGTGCAAGATTATTCCCAGGTACCAATTGAGCACATTCAGCATCAGGATATGCATGTGCTGCAGAACCTGAAACCCCCACAACATCAGCACCAGAACGATTGTGTTCTCCATACTCTCTGCTACACATGCTAGCAGTTTGCAAATCCTTCCCACCTGAGACATCAGCACTCAAATAAATAAGGTTCTCAACTAACAAACATACAATAAGAAAGTGAAGCATGCAAGCATAAGACACAGCTACAAATAACAGAATTGTAAAATTTGGCACTATGATTACACAGCATAGCATTTGATAAATCTATCGAAAATATCTCATAGTTTCATTACAATAGACCATCCAATTACTAGGTGCCCATTAGCTACATCCACTACAAACTCTGGCAAGTGTACAAAAAATGCCACTTGCTCCTTCATTTCCTTCCCAAAGCAAAACCTTGCAGCAGGAATAAAGATAGATAACGAAGTCCTACAATGAATCAAATGGCTCTGTTTTATTACACCCACCCTATGCTTTCCCAAATTATGTTTTTGGCCAAAAGAATAATGCTTTGAAATGTGTCCTCTATCCAGTACCTATTATGGAAGAAAGAGGTGACAAATTTTGAAGTTGTGAAGAGCAAAAAAACAATTTTTTTTCTGCCAGGCTAAGTGCAGGGAGCTGTCATTTTTATGTATTTATTGTTCATCAAGATTCCTAATCATGACAACAAAAAATAAAAAATCTGGCAGATTATGCATTAAGCCATTGTCTAAATATTTCCATAGATTTCGTTACAAGGATGCCATTCATCAGCAAAATTCATGTACATAAGTAGAAAGCACATACCACCAATCTTGTCAAGCAGCTCACCAGCTCCCTGTTGCCTGCTCAGAGTCTTGTCAAGTACATTCTTTGCCTTTTGAACAAGTTTCTTGGGTCTTTTGCGCTTTGGTTTCTTTGAGCTATGGGTAAATATGGACAGACCCATTTCAGTCCATGGTATTGTAATATATCAACAAAATTGACAGAAGATGAATCAATTTATTACTTCAAGCAAGACAAATCTAAGACTTACCAAAAGAAGAAGGTTTGTTGTTTTGGATCAATACCATCTGCAACAATCTGAATAAAAAGAAATTGGCATATGAATTCCAAAAAAAATAAATAGGATATATACCGTGCTTTGTACCTCACATGGATGCCAAGCATTTTCCCCAAATTGCATATTTAGCAGTTCACATAGACCACTTAATTTTTCCCATAGTTTTTACTTGACTTATATATATATGGAATAAAGTCAACAATGACAGAAATTTTCCTATCAGCCTTAATAATGATAAACTCAGAAACTCGCCTATCATCCAGCAAATCATATAATTTCCAATATTTATGCTCTAAAGCAGACAAATCCCTGAAAGCTTTCAAGGTAATGTAAACAACGTAATGTGTATGTTTGTATTCTCTTTTTATTTTAGTGTTTCATTTTACATGGCATTCTATTAAGCATCATGAGAATCTCCTTCCAGCAAATCATAAAATTTCCAGTATTTATATGTTTATGAGACACTAAACTAAACGATGCTCTAAAGCTCTTAATAAGGAAGCAATATATTTATGTATATGTTCGCTTTTAAGTTTTCTGTTTAAAACAAGCAATATTACCCTTTCTTTGTTTTGCTTTATTTCACATGAAAAATTCATAATAGGAGCATAAAGACCAACTGGATATGGTAAATGCTTGTTGACTTTGTAACTTGAAAAAATAACATATATAGGACAAATAAAAGTTCAAATATGAACTGTTGTTATTGCAGATTGGAAGAGACAATAAAATGCCAAGAAGAATTTATTATAGGAGGAATTATTCTAACCTCAGATCTCCAAATATCAGTTTTCACAAATATATTTACAGCTTGAAATTCTTCCGTTATCTGCAAGACATACACGGGAATAGTCATTATAGTACAAAATATGTAAAGAACTGAATTCAAACGTAAAGAACTGAATTCACCCAAGATTCCTGTAGTTTACCAACCCAAAATTCAAAGTTGAAGAGATCATGTGATGAGGGCAAGTGATATCTCAGACCCTAAGGAGCCAAAAAAAAAAAATTATATGGAACTCAACATAAGAACTCAGCCTGAAAGAAAGACAGTCATGGTTTTGTTTTCATCACAAGGAACAAAAGGATATCAGGAAAACCTCCAACCTTGAAGCTTGCACATTTTACCAAGCAGAATGGGCAGGAAAAGTCTTCAGTTACTGCGAGTTAGACATCCAACACGTTATAGAAGAAGAGGAAAAGGAGCTTACAGATCCAGAAACCCAAGAAAAAACTTAAAGTGCAGAGACCCATCAATAACAATTGAACGAATATCTACTATCAAGGAATTGAAGAGTTCAAAAGGAAAAATCTGTTCTCTTCAAGATTGAAGCTGTTATAAGTTCTTCCATCTAAGCCAAAATGTGAACCCATAACACATTAAAATGCATTAAAACAAAACAAAGAAAAGAAAATTAATTTTACCTTCAGTTTTCTGCAACTTATTATTGTAATACCTATAGTTGAAAATCACATTTCCTGCCCTCAACCTACATAATACAAGAAGTGAAAATGTTTTATCATACTCATATAGGAAAACAAAGAATTCTCAAATCAGGACCAGTGCAATAAAGAAAAACAATATCAATTGAAAAGTGTTTGATGCTAGGATGTACAAGAGAGATTACCGAATGATATGAGATAACGATGAAGAAGAAATGTCACCACAGGTGTATGAATGATAAGAAGATTTTTCCTTAGCCCCAACCTCTTCTGCAGAAACGTTGACTTGCAGCTGTGATGTATTCTTTGGTAAATACAAACAACCAAAATACATACTTCTGTCAGAAAAGAAACATCTAGCAGTAGATATAATAAATGAATTTGAATTTATCCAACTAAAAGACTTTTGAGAACAGAACAAACCACAGTTTCAGAATTAAATGGAATTTGAATTAAAACACAGTTGTCCTCGGTCAAACAAGTCAACTGCAAGAAGAGAAACACAAAAATAAACACTCTTAAATCTCAAAATACAAATGGAATCTGATTAGTCCTTGAAAATCAGACTGCACAAAACAAATAAATCACACGCTTAAATTATTCAGGTCAAGTAATGTTCCCGGTCATGAGGCTGCCCAAGAAGATGCTAATGTCAGCTTCCAGCCATCACTATTTAATCATACAGCAGAAAATGTAAAGCATTTCTACAGCTGAGAACAGCATGGAAAGTGGAAAGTCTACAGGTCTATGTCAAACTTCGTGAAAGCATGCAAGAACACCAGCAGTTAGTAGCTTCTTTACACAGGCCATTTGGCAGAGGATAAAGGAGCAACACCACTTGGTCTGTCAGAGTGATGTGGTGGTGATAAGACCATGGCTAATTTTGTTCTTTGAATAACGAAATCAAACAAAAAAATCAGGCTTAACCCATGACATTGTGTTATAGGCAATGATTAGACCTATATTGTGATAGCGTTTGTAAACTAAGATGAATCAGGTCCAGCCTCTCTAATGGGTAATATTGTGGAGTCAGTTAGGATGGAGTCTCCTTATTAAAACATCATGGGTTTAAGAAAAATATGAAAAAATAATTAGCTAACCAGGAGCTAAAGTGCTTTACCTTCAAGAAGCAAGCATTCATGTCAACAGGAGATGTCACCTCCACTCGTTGTCCCAAACCCAAATTTGGTGACTTCTCCCAAAAATTACACAGCGAGTCTAATGGTATCTTCCCCAATAGACAGCATCCTCCAACATTTTCTGCCATGTACAAGCAATATTTCAAATTGAAAAACTGGATTTCACGATGCAAAAAGACAACTATTAGAAAAAAGAAAAGGGCAATTAAAACCCCATCAGCAAGGCCCAGATTGTGATAATGAGCTGTTTGACATGGCATTTTGTCATTACATTGTCTGGTTTATTGCTTTTTTTCTCCATGTAGAATAGAAAGAAAAAATTTTGAACCTTAGAAACATCTATAGTAATTTCTTGGCAACAAAAAATTACAAACAGACCAATTACAAGAAAATAGTATAGCATGCATTTGAAACACTTTCCACGTGACATCATATAAGAAGTAGTTAAGGAACCAAAGCATATCTCACATGGAAACAATTCCATACCCAAATGACCGTTGGTTAAATCAATTCCACGCATAGAACTTTGGGCCCCAGCTGCCAAAAATAACAATGACAGTGAGACCAAATATTCTTATATGGCAGATAAGTTCTCAAGTACCAACCAAACATATGAATGCATACCAAAGCTGACAAGCAAGACATACAGTGAGCCAGATTTGACCTCTGATGCTAGCTTATTCATCTCAGGGAGAACGAAATTTGTTTGCGCTTGAGTACTGCCCTCGACTCCAGCAAAGTTGGTCAAAACACACGGTCGACTAAAGTGATATACTGCAGAATACTTTATAGCAGGGTACAAAAGCAAAGGTGGAACATTACAAATAGATAACCACCACATAATACTACCTCTAATAGCATTGATATACATCAATCTAGCTAGGATAAGGAAATAGATGCATTCTTACCTCTAAAACCCCAATTTTGGATACAAGCCTTGCCAACAAAATGTACAAGGGAAATAGACTATGTGATTGTACAGCTCCATTTAGAGTAACAGGCATCGAAATTGTCATTTGTATTCTACAAGTTAAATCAAAAGAAACCTGGTAAGCACCTCAAAATCATTTACATCCTCAAAATTTAATCAACAAAAATAAGCCAGCATCCTTACACAACTATAACATGGACCGTATCATTAAATCCCTAAACAACTGATTACAATTCATATAGCTAAACACACACACACACACACACACACACACAAAAGCTTCAACAAAAATATTTCACTGATGCAAATTACTCCAAACTTAAAGAACAGTGGAAAGGAACATCATTACCTTCTTTTATTCTTCACCTGTATTTTATACCGCAAGCATCTTTGCAAATACGACGGCTACCTCATAGACAAAAAGAAAGTATATTCAATCAGAAACGCAAAACAAATAACGACATAAAAGAAAAAAACAATCAAGTAAAACGTAAATATAATTACATTTCCAATGGCGCGACGCTGAAGAATATTATAAAGCTCAACAGGCTTGCAATACATCGACAGACTTTCTTCAGCAGCAATTTCTTCTTCTTCAGTTAAATGCAAACCACCACCACCACCACGTCCATCTTCACGGCACATCTGATCTATCGTGCTTCTGCTATATCTTCCAATAACAATAAAAAATAAAAATATTCACTCGACAAAAAAATTATTCAAATCCAAAAAAATGAGAAATTAATTATTTAAAAAGCACATACGAGGAGGTTTCACGAGTGACTAAAGGAATCCCCGGCATTCTTCAGTTACGCTAATTCAATGTTTTGTAGGTTCATAGTAGCTACCACTAATATTAGTATACGAGCACAACTAGGTTTTGTAGGAGACATAAACAAAAAAAACCTGCAAATTAATTGCAAATTGAGCTGAAAATAAATTAGTGATTTAATCTAAATTTGTAAAAAAAAATCAAACGATTGAGAAAACAAACCCTAGCCAAACCTGAACAGAGTTGCAGTTTATTTGGTTCGATTGAACGGACCGGACCCGATTTTTTTTTAGCCGATGATTGGACCGGATACTGAGAGTGGGTGGAGAACAACAGAGTGAGTGAGCACAAGAGCGAGTGACAGAATTTAGTGAGGGAGGAAGAGAGAGAAAGAGAGTTTTTATGATTCTTTCTTTCAGGTTCTTTGTGAGTGTCCGCTTTTTTTTCTACTGGGCAGTTGTGTTAGTACTGCGCCGGGAATTATTTGACCGTGCTAATCTGGTCCGAGTCATCCACCTACTCATGGTGACTCATCAACCGAGGCTATGGCTTGCGTGAATTTTCAGTGTGACCAAGTTGATCCAGTTAATACTTTAAATTTGTTTTTTTTTTTTAAAAAAAAAGATGAGTTTATTTTGTAGACACAAAACATAAAACTTCATCGTTTTGTACGTCAAACCAATTCATGATCTAAATCATTCGGGAAACGAAGTTTGTTTAATAAGTTTATTTCTTAAAATTTATTTTTTATTTAATCATAAATTATTGAGAAAAAATGTATTATCTTTCTTAAAATTGCCTTCTCTAATTCATGTAGTTTTGTTTTGTTTTGACAACAAAATAATTTTTTTAACTGCAGCATAGTCCATTTAATAAAAAAAATATCTATCAAGAAAAATACAATAATATGGACTAAAAAAGAAAAAAAATATATTTAAAAACAACTAATTTTCTTATTTACATATTTTTTCATGAAAACATGTTTTAAAATAAAAAAATTTTATAATCATAAAAGCATGTATCAATTAAAAAATCATGAATCAATTATTTATTTGCAACTAAATGAAAAGGTATGGGAATAATAAATTTAAGAAAAATACATAAAAGATTTACAATAAAAGATTTTTTAAAATATATATTTTATTTTTATTTGATATTAATAAGCAAATTATTTTTAAAATTCCTCATATTAAACTGATACATAATTATTCATAAATCTATCAATAATATCACCATAAAAAAAAACTTGATATTCTTAAAAATAATGACATAACTTTTTATTAGTAGTCTATTTTTTTAATAAAAAATGACAAATAAAGTTTGTTAAGAGTTTCAATTATTTAAAATAAGTAGAAAAAAAGGATTTCTCTACTTTAAACTTTATTATTTTAACTATAACATGTTTTTTAATCATAAACATTATCTTTTAAATGAAAATTCATCGTGATCAAAAGCAAGTTTCAATATAAAAAAATTGAAACAATGTTTTAATATTTTGTGATTGAAGGTAAAAATTAATGTGATAAAATCATGTTAAAATCTATCAAAAAAAATATAAAAAAAACAAAACATTTTGTTCAAATTAAATATCCACGAGCAGATATTATTTGTTTGCATGTCATGTATTATTGAAAATTAAATTGCTAACATTCTGTAAAAAAAGTAAAATATTATTTAAAAACTGAAGAAAAAACTACTAATCTATATATAATGTCAAGTATTTTTATTTATAATGCTTTTAAATCAAAATAAAAAAAATATTGACAAAAAAACCACATAAAAGAGCACACCTAACTTAGAGCGTGTTTGGCAGTGTGGTTGCGGGTGCTTTTCAAATAACTTTTCGTACTAAAATGCATGCCAATGATGTTTTTTCATTTTTTAAAAAATTATTTTTGACATCAACACATCAAAAAGATCCAAAACATACAAACCATATTCAATTTTAGTAAAAAAAAAATTCAAAATTTTTGGAAACGCAGCCGCAGCCGCATTCCCAAACATAGTCTTAAAAGAAAGAAAATCTAGAATGCATTGGGCTTGGAAGGTTAAATCCGCAAGTCTAGTCTTTTTTTATATATATTTAATGATGAAAGATATATCATTCATCCTTTTATTTATTTATTTAAAAAAAATAAAGTAAAAAACATGTTATTTTCTAGTCAAGATTGCAACAATTAAAAAGTGGCAGGACCTAAAAAAATATTTTTCAAACTTTTTATACTCGAAAACATTTTAAAAACCTTAATAAATCTATTTTAATCTTAAATCAACATTTAATTAGTTAAAGAATAGAAATTTAACCTAAATATAAAAACTTTATGAGTCTTAATCTTTCTATTCCAATAATATAAAATATAAAAAACACAGTACTCCTCTTATAAAATATAAAAATAGCTTTTTCTCTCTTTTTATAAACAAATATACTGAAAAGTAAACAAATAAAGTTTTGGATTAAAATTAAAAGTTCAAAAACTTATAGGACCAGAATAGAAGTTGAAGGGAAATACATAGACAACTCATAATTTTCTGTGCCAGTCTGAGATTGGCCGTCGCCTGTTTTTTACTTCTAATTTTATCATTTTTTTAACTATCTTTTTATTCTATAAATTCAAACCAAACTCATTAAATTGGTCTATAATCAAAATTTTAAATCTTATAAAAACTTTAATAACTAAAAAACCCTCCAAGGATAAGAGATTATCCGCTCACAAAAGATAAAAAACAGCACATGATTGGAAGCAACGGGGAAAAATAAAAATCATTATTGTAATCCACAATCAAGCCGAGACTGTGCAGAGTTCAACCCTACAGTGTAGCTATTGTAGTTTTCTTCTTGATCTTGATTCTTTTCTTTTAATTTTATTTTTTTGATAAATTAGTCCCTAAATTTCAAAGATGCTATCGAGGACGGGTACTTTATAATTATTTAGGTATCTCATGCCCATATCCGTATTGGATTCGATGTTTATAAATGCATATCAAATGCTTTTTGTGAATGGTAAAGAACCTTCATGTTGGTAATCAATAAATAATTTGTCATTTCATTAATTTTACATCTACAATTACATGTCACGTTAAACTCTCCGATGACAATAGTAATAAAAACACCAACAAACAAATAAAATAGAGGGAGGTTTCACCATAACCCCTCTCATATTCTATTGTTCTTTTATCATTTCTATAAAAAATTACATGCGTTTTGACCAAGATTGTTTTGGTAGTTTCAAGAGATGCATTAATTATTACTGATTTGTTTTGAGATATTTATATTTATTCAATATTTTATGAATAGTAAAATAACTAAAACATCCCCAAAAGTAATTTGATAAGTTAATGTGGGTTGTATTTAATTAGATTCCACTTATCAAATTATTTTTGGGGGTATTTTAGTTATTTTACCACTAATTATTTTTCTTATTTTTTTTCAACTGATAAGTCTCTTTTTCTCAAAGTAAAAGACACGCGGTAGCTAACAGAAATAATAAACACGTACTCAAGTTTATAGAAGCAGGTTTATAATCCAAAAACACAAAATAAACATTGAAAAAAAATCACAAAATGTGGCATCATATGGTCGCTTTAAGCATAATTAGGGTATGTTTTGAAAAAGATCGAATGGTTAATATTTCATATGAATAGGCTGTATATTTGATATTATGGTGTATGTGTTTTTAAAAAATATTTTTCATTTAAAAATATATAAAAATAATCTATTTTATATTTTTATTTTATTTTTTATATTATCACATTAAAATCATAAAAAAAACACTAAAAACATAAATTTAATATTCTTTTAAAGTAAAATGCATTTTTAAAACACACTTAAAAACAAAAACTATCACACTTACAAACATCCACTAAATCATTTAAAACTCAACCATTTTAAAGTAACACAAAAAAAAAAAATTAAGTGTTTGTTTGGAAGTTTGGTACAAATTGTTTTTCAATATGTTTTTTACTTGGAAATATATTAAAATAATATTTTTTTTAATTTATTTTTTATATCAATACATTACAACAATAAAAAAAATAATTAATTAATTTCAAGCTGAATGAAATTTTATTTTTTTTAAAAAATTAAAATTGAACCATAATAACGGACACTAATTGAGATATTGTTTGTTTGGTTTTCAGGGGAAATCTAATTGTGGCGAACACCTCAAGTTTTAAATATATGCTCAAATCTAAACGAGATTTGAGCATATTTTTATAGGTCTAGGTTTCCTTTGCTATAGCAACACGTATCCTGGTTATATATTTGCCAATTTTATTAGGAAAATCTTGTCAGCTAGATCACGTCACGTCACGTCACGTTATATCAGGAAAAATCCAACAACCCAGATATATAGAATATGAAAAGAGTATCTGACAATTTGAAGCTCTATGGTCTTTCCATCTTGCTCCACGGTGCGAATTTTCTACAGAACAGAAAATCCACCTTATCAGTCACATTCGCAGATCAGAATCACATTTGCGAGCATCAATGCCTCTCCGGTGCTCACAAAGTCAACTCCAATTGTGCTGGTGTAAATGTCCAGATATGAATCATCCTGCATTGGAAAGATAAAATAGAAGAAGCAAGTTTGCATAAATAGCTA
>Ga0325403_1001941_pt1 | contig 17897 bp, 12 predicted proteins | sample PopdelMetagenome_19_FD_205665 | JGI IMG/M metagenome (GOLD analysis project Ga0325403, IMG submission 205665) | Populus deltoides microbial communities from Bellville, Georgia, United States - Xylem-PdKOR-R4 | ecosystem: Host-associated > Plants > Phyllosphere > Stem > Wood/Secondary xylem...
ACTTTTATAACAATAAACAGATATAAAAAAAATAAAATTATTTTTTAAAAATTATTTTCCATAAATCGAACGGTCGCCATGTCCAGATCCGAAAGAAGAAACAATAAAAAGAAAAGAAAACCATACTAATTGGACCCCACACAGGGGGACACTATTTCTAACCTTTTCTCTCCAAATCTCCGATTCATAGTCCAAAAACCCCCATCCGAATTGGGTTCTAAAATGGGAAAAGGAGGGGGATGCGTTCCGAGTAAGAAAAAACAACCGCCAGTCTCCGACGATCCCGTCTCCTCCCGGGAAGCCGCACCAATCCCTGTTCACGACGATGAAACTATTGATGTGGCAACTACGTCACTAGAGCCGAGAATTCAATCAAAGTTAAAAATCTTTATAGTGTTTTACTCCATGTATGGGCACGTGGAAGGATTGGCCAAGAGAATGAAGAAAGGAGTGGATGGAGTGGAAGGAGTTGAGGCTTTTTTATATCGGGTTGCGGAAACGTTGTCTGATGATGTTTTGATGAAAATGAAAGCTCCGGGGAAAGATGTTGGGATCCCGGAGATTACGGCGGCGGAATTGGTCAACGCGGATGGTGTTTTGTTTGGGTTTCCGACAAGGTATGGCTGTATGGCTGCGCAAATGAAATCGTTTTTCGATTCGACGGGGCAATTATGGAAGGAGCAGAAACTTGCTGGCAAACCTGCTGGGTTTTTTGTTAGTACTGGGACTCAAGGAGGAGGTCAAGAAACTACTGCGTAAGTTGATAATGCTCTCTCTCCGTCTCTTCTTCAAGATTCATGGTTAATGTTGTTGCTGTTATGATGCCAGTCTAATTTTTACTGTCTAAACAAATCATAATTATGTTTTGCAATTTTTCCTTACGATCTCAGTTTCTTGTTGATTCCTTGCTTAGACAACTAGGGAAAGCTAAATTTGGTTTGGTAGGAGCAATAATTATTTGAATGTGGAAGACATGAACCTTTCATTCTTGAAGATTTTATACGGGATGTGCTTTTCTCATTAAATCAAGCATTGATTTGGGCCTCGGTTTAGGTTAGAAAGAATGATTCATGGAAAGTAGAGGCACATAGTCGAAACAGATGCAGGGAAACTTGTTTAGGCTCTAAACAAATGGTCGATAGAAAACCTTGGTGGTCTGTGAATTAGTGCAAAAAAGAGAAGAAAAGAAAAGAAATTAATTGTAATGAAAATGCGGCAAAGATATAGCTCAATAAAATCAGAACAAGATACTGTTAAGTGATGCGACTGGGATTTTATGGTGATAGACGCAAGTGAAGAATTGACGTTCATATATATAGTTTGTAATTGGGCACATTTTAGTTTTAGTTTGAGCATCCAAGAGTTTTGGCATGCCATCAGCTTGTAAGACATTTATACTTACCTTGTCAGCCTGCCAAACTGAGATTGAGTTATCTTTTTATTGGCATTACCGGGTTCTGTTTCAGGGTTGATGTGCTTACTCTTCGATCTTGGTTTATGTTTTTTGCTTGTCACCTCTGTTGACTTAACATTTGATGGGATTATGATGTTATAGAGATGGTGTTTTGGCTTAGTACGAGGAATTATGAAAATGAATGAGCTGTATGAATTCATTGGTAGAAAACCAATATATTAACCATTTTCCATTGCTTTAATCCTCTTGTTTGGATTGGGGCAGATGGACAGCAATTACCCAGTTGACCCACCATGGAATGTTATTTGTTCCTGTTGGATACACCTTTGGAGCTGGTATGTTTAAGATGGACACTGTTCGAGGGGGCTCTCCTTATGGTGCTGGAGTTTATGCTGGTGATGGCTCAAGAGAGGCAAATGAAACAGAGTTGGCGCTTGCTGAGCATCAGGGCAAGTATATGGCTACAATAGTCAAGAGGCTTGCCCAGACCTGATGATATTTTATAATCTTCAGAAATACACTTGCTTCCCTACTTGTCAATTTGAGTGCATTTGTTTGTTATTATTGGTCTTGTGTTTTATGTACTATCAGACTTGGAGAATCATACGTGGGTTATAAGGTCTATTCTCACATTTCTACCCATTCCACTTTGTGCAGCAAGTATATGATTCGAAAATATTGGAATAGTGATAATTTGTTGGACATTGTTGTCTTGTAGAGTTCGTTTATTTTTTTGGTTTGATTTGAGAGTCATTGTGATAAACATGGTATTCAAGCATTTGACTTGCTATTGGTTCATTTATATCTATTATTATTATCTAATAAATAACACTAAACTGGTGCTTGTTTTTAGCATTGCCTATAATTTTGGATGAAGGGCCGTGTGTGCATGCTGCGGTTCAAGCCAAAAAGCATAAAAAATAATGCTTTTTAGCTTAAAACGCAACAAGCAATCAGGGATGAAGAAAGATAGGTTAGCTGGGAGGCCAGGATTATAAACTTTGGATATCTGAAGTGTGGACATGGGAATCTTTCTGATGCAATCTTGTCCTTGAATGATGACTAACGCAAATCGGCTTCAAGAATTCTATTAGCTCTTTTGGATAGGGACATCCTAACCTAACGTACAGTACTAGCTAGTGTGGAAGGAAGAACCGCTTACGTTTACTAAAAATGCGTACATTCTACTTTTACATGATTTCACCAACCAAAGATTCGCTTTTGAGCCCCGTATTTCAACCCAAAAAAAAAAAAGCAACCAAAGATTCCGATTAAGCTAATTTCCTTCTGTAGCATATTTTAGAGCAGTGACATGGGTATTTGGAATTATTATATAGAGTGTTTTTTTAAAACAGCCTTTCAATTGAGAAGGATTTTTTTTTAATTTTTTTATTTTTCATCTCAATCAGAAAATATTAAAAATATTAATTTAATATTTTTTTAAGAAAAAAACATTTGTAAAAAGCATTTAAAAACATAAGCAAAAGCTATATCAAACACGTCTCTAGCTTGTGTGCTTACTTGATTGTCATTCAACAGCAGCATCTGGTAAGATTTCAGCGCTGGCCATATTGACATTCATGAGAACAACAGGAAGTAGCACCTAGTCTTCAAAATATTTATCCTTTCTAGACTTCCAAATGACCAAGCTAATGCAACATCAATCTCGAACACTTTTTTTTTTTTTTAAGATTAACGTGGATATCCAGATCAATTTGTGCGCACCTCAACTAATTTCACGGGTCCTGAAGTTAATGACCATGTAAGCCTCCAGTAACCATCATATGAGCAACCACAGGACTCGAACCTGAGACCACAGAGAAAACAAACTTCTTAGTCTCAAGTTCTTACCACTGGAACACCACCTAGATAATTATCTCGAACACCTTCTTGTCGTTCATATAAGTGACCAAATTTCTTTTATTATTTATGGGAATCTCTAATATCAGACTACATATAGTCCTAGTACATGAAAACAGCTGAGTCATTTGATCACTTGATGAATTTCCACCACTACCCGATGAGACATAAATCAAAGATCCATCGGGTTACATGTTAATCCAATCCAATACCCAGAATCGTTGAATCGAAAATCGAACCATTCTAGCTAAGGAACCAATCAGAGAGTTTTTGTAATTTCTCAAGGGCTGTTTTTTGCTTGCTTGGCAATGGACGTCAATTGAGCCTTGTTAAAAAGCAAATGACAACCATATACGACTTGAAATTCTCAATAGCCGCAGCACCTTCCACGATGGAGGAATCAAATTGCCTATGCGATCTTGGCTGCGCCACCATCAATAGTGGTGGCCAAAATATTTGGGAGGATTTCATCGATTTCACATGATCCATGAATTTCAGCGATCTTTTCTGGCTTATCTACTTTGGATGTGACTTCGAAAATCATAAGAGCTTATTAAAGATTATTTTTTGAAATAATTAGTTTTGGTGATTTCCAGATATTTGGCTTATGAGCATTATTACAATACCAAGTATCATAAGATGAAGAGAGAGTAAAAGGTTTCAATTCTTTTTATCATAAGCTTAATTAGACATATTATACAACAAAAAAATAAATAAACAAAAAAATAAAAAGAACTAGGAAAAGGGAAAAGTGTGATATTATTTTTCAATTTTATTATTCATTGTATTGTTCATGTGAACAATTTTGTTTTCATTTTGATCATTCAATTTTATTTTTTTGCAATCTCATTCTTTTAAATTATATTAGTATAGTTTTATTTGTGATATTTCTTTTTCTTTAAATACTCTCATATATAGGAAGTTTTGATAAATATTTTAATAATAAATTAAAGATTGATGCTTTAGATTGTAGTTAAAAAATAACAAGGATAAACTTGTTTAAAAATAAAATAAAATAGACTCCATTTGGTCCCTGAAGTTTTGGCTTATGTATTATTTCATCCCTATTGTTTTAGCTTTTTACAATTTAGTTTTAAATTTTATTTTTTTAATTTCAATCCCTAGATGTTAAGAGTTAAGAGAGACAGAGAGTCGCTAAAAAATATTACAAAGAAAGAAAGTGTTTGGTTGGTTATATTCTAGCTACTAAAAAGACCAATCTTAGATCCAATAGATTCATATTTGCGAAGTAAATTAAATAGAGGTGGCATTACTTTTTATCCATGCTGAAAAAAGTATATTGGGGTCTATAAATCTTTTTATTAGTTTAATTTTTAATTTTTAGAGTGATTAGATGATATTTTGAGTTGAAAATGAGTTTCTTGATATTTCTATAGTGTTTTTGAGATATTTTTAGATAAAAAATGAACAATAAATTGAAAATGTGTTTTTAAATTCCAAGAATTTTCAGGATGTGATGATGGTTTTGGAAGATGAAAGTGGGAAATGTTATCAAACAAAATATCTTATACAGAAGATAGGTCTCAATGCTAGATGGAGAAGGTTCTCCATTGCTCATAACTTGATGAAGGGAGATGTGGTTTTTCGTTCAGTTGATCCTAGCAAGATTCTATGAACCTTCTTACATAATTACTTAATTTAAATTGCTATCATCGTGCAGGAACCATCAAATAAACAGAAATAATTTAGTTGGTTCTAAATTAAGTTTTAGGGTTACTTTGTAAACAAATCTTTATTGGGTTTGTTTTTAGCATTTGAAGCTTTAGAAAAATGAGGTGCTAGATAGGTAATTCAGATGCTAAATCTTAAAAACCAAGAATAAGAAAAGTCGCATTAGTCCAGTAATGGTAATATTTTCTGGAATGGTTATTTATAAATTGTCTCACTTTCTATGTTTAGAGTCGTTAGCTTCTTGTGGCTATTTATCTTTTGTATGCAACGAAAGCTGGCATTTGTAGCCTTCGTAAATTTTTAGGACAAATTAATTGATGGAAATTGAATTGATGTATTATATGAGAGAAAAAATAAGAACAAGAAACAATTTTCTAAGCTTATTAATGCTAGAGCGAAGTTCGGTTCTTCCCTCTGAAGTGGTTTGTGAGATTTTTTTCTTAAAAACTTCATAAAGTTATCAATGTTTCTATCACTTGACATTGTTTCTTTTATTGTTCTCCATGCTAGTTGTCTTCTTTTTAAGGTCTATGTTGTGAGGAAAAACGGTTCAGAAGGAGTGGATGGAACTATCGGCCTTCTGAAATTGGATGCTAGTGTTAAACAATTAAATTATGATGAGAATCTGAGCGTGGTAAGCAAAGAAATGGAAGACCAGGATCTTGGACACCCCTGAAGAGAACATTGAAAATAATCGCACAAGGGACTATTTTACTGACCATGGACCTGTGTCAGATCATTCTGAAAATGAAAGCGAGGATCTGGGCTCCGAAATCACAGATGGAATCAGGTTGTCAGATATGCTGTTGATTTTAAGGAAGTGAGAAGTTTTGAAGATTTCAACATTCTTGTAAATGGTTCAGTTATCAACAGTGAGCTCTCTAAACACCTTCAAATCAAGTATCATGAGCTTTGCTGCAGTCGAAAATGCTTTCTCCATTACCATATTATTGAGGACCTTAATTGTAAATTGGTAGGCGGAATGCTTGCTGAGACTATCAACATTGCTGCTGGTATTAGAGCTCCAACTTTTACTACCTTCCAGGAGAATTTGCAACTTGGGAGAAGACATTGAAAGCCTTTCAGGGCTTAGGAATGAATGTTAGTTTCTTCCTTGCTAGGCTCGAACAGCTTAAGAAACTTTCAGCTAAATGGAAGAGGAGATGAGAACTCTAATTAAAGGCAAAGCTTTTGGAAGCAACAGAGACTTTGATTAGGCTAGATGTTGAGATTGGCACATTGGAGGTGTTTACTAAGATTCGGGAGCTTAAGTTCCTTTTAAAGGCTAAAGTTCTGTGGAAAAATGTACTCGTATACAAGTTTTTGCAGAGTTTATGCTTATGGGAAAGGGTAATGATCCATTGTAAAAATTAAACTTGTATACAAGAGGTGCTTTCTCCAGCAGCAGTGCCATTTGATGTTTGGTTATGAATAGTTTGCTTTAGAATTATTTTCATAACATAAATGAGTTTTAATAATATTTTGAAAAACTCAAATTTTGATTTTTCATTTTTGAAGACTAATAAGAGAGAAAAGAAGAAGCTAAGAAGAAGCCAAAAAAATAAGAAAAAACTGAAGAAAAGAAAGAATGGGGTTGAAAAAGTTTGTAACTTTATAAATTTTATTCAATTCATCAAAAAAATTAATCGTACTATTAAGGAAATTACATATAAATAATAAAATCAAAATCAAAATCAAATTTGAGCTTAAAACTAACTAATAAAAATCTAATAAAATAACATAAAATGAAGTCCAATAATAAAGATAAATAAAATCAGGTAACTTGGGCTTGGATAAGTCCAATCTCCCAATCAAAGAACAACAAGTTGGGCTACCCTCCATCATCAATGATTATACGCATGCGTAAATCGCGTCTTAGGTCTAGTTTCCTGTCAACTCTCCTGGGGTTGGAAGAACTCAATCTTGTCAAGTATAGTGCAAGACAACTTTGATAATGCTTTAAAAGATCATGATTAAGCTGTTGTGATGTCTCTTTAGTAATTCAAGTACAATCTAAATCTGGTTATCTAGCTCATATACTAGGATTTGCTGAACTTCACCATCCTTAATAAAAACAACTTGTGCATCTATAGTAATATTAATATGTTCTTTTTATGCTAATGATAAGGATAATGGGGTAGTGATATCAAAAGGAGCATCAAAATAGATTGTATAAAATGCATGAGTTATTTTACATCATTATATATATATATATAATTATCCTTAAGTATTTTACAATTAACAAGTCTTGTACAATGAAACAAACTAAAATTGATAATAAAAAGAAGGTGGATTTTGCTATTATTCCCACTTTTTTTCATCAACCAAATAGAAAAATTAAACTAAGAAAAAACATATATTCTTAACCTTATATCATTTTCCATAATATATCAACAACCAGGCAAAGAAATAACATGGAAAACATCCAATGTTTATAAGCTCATCTACAAAAATTTCAGTTCCAAGCAATACAACATTAAAGAAACCATTTTGATACCATAGTTGAATACCCAAAAAAGAAAACAAAATGATAACAACAAAAAAGGCTATCTTTTTTTTTTGTTTTTTGCATGTAATTAATGTTCATGAATCTGATTAGAAAAAAAAAGTACTAGTAAGCGAAGTGGGCAGATCTCGAAGAGCTTTGTTTGTTGAAATCAAAAATGGATCTCCATCTATCTTCTTTTTCTTTCTTTAGAGTACTACAAAACAAAAGGAATTAAGATGGAAAAATTTTTAAATGAGGAAATTGAAAAACATTTTGACTTGAGAGATGTTTTCTTGAATGAAAAGAGAAGTGAAAGTACAGAATAAGAGTGAAGAAGACAACTAGTAAATTACCATAATGAAATTAGTCATGGAAATAAGACAAGGAGTTGAACTTAATGTTTTCACTTTCACGAAAACATAAATTCGGTATTAAAATCACGAGTTTATCAATTTTACCGAGTCAACTCATGACTTCAGTCAATTTTATTAGTTTTAAAGTTTTAAAGTGATTTTACACAATAAGTATATGTTGACTCGAAAAATTATATGATTTTACGAGTCAACTCGCGATTTTAACAACCATGTCTTGCACTACTCGCAATTTATGATTGGTTTCCAAATGATATCATTCAGGTCTAATTTGTATCATGAAATAATCTTCAATATTAAGTGCATCATGATACTTATGTAAATCAGCTTACAATTTATATTGTTCATTACTTGCTTGAATTTGTTTTATGATTTCAACATGCAAATTATGAACTCTACATGCAAAAAACTCGGTTGAATCAGACCTTTTGGAGTAAGGAGATATAGGAAAAAGATCTAAAGACTTTCTAGGTTTGTAACTATAAAAACAATATAATTGAGGGTATGAAGTGGAACAAATACTATTTGAAGTCTTGGTAGATATAGTTTGCACACAGCCTAGTAAATTAAGATTATCTTCATCTTTCTCATCATGTGTCAGATATTTTAGAGTGAAAAGATATAGAAAAAAAAACTCTAAAAACTTTTTAGGTTTGTAACTATGAAAATTATATGATTGAGGGTATGGAGCAGAACAAACACTATTTGAAGCCTTGGTAGATATAGTTTGGACACAACCTAGTAAATTAAGATTATCTTCATCTTTTTCATCACGTGTAAGGGGTAAGGGGTAAGGGGTAAGGGAGCTCAACATGTTGCTCTAAACCTATGATGTGCAAGATGCCAAGCATAGTACGTAGGAAATTAGGTAGTTTAAGAGGACTAATATCATGAAACTCTTCTAAAACCATATTTACCTCTTCAAGTAATTCCACTAATGAGTTTTCTAAAACTTCTTCATCTACCACTAAAACAGAATTATTATATTCTTCATTAACCTCCTTTTCATAATCATTTGAACTTATAATGTTAAGTCCCTCTTTTAGCATCATGTTCATCTATGTCACTAAAGTTCTTAGGATTGGGTTTATACATTTGAACATAATATCCTTCCCCTTCATCTATATCCTTATGTTCTTGGATGACTAAGAGTTCACAGGTATAGTTGACGAAGATATGATTGAAACCTTGACATTTAGCACACTAAACTTTTGAATTCATCGTATACATTTCATTCATGACTTGTTTGCCCTTATCTTTTTTATAAATTTGGTCATTACTAGAATTAGGTCTATCGGGTGGAGCACTTAATAAAAACCTATTATTTCTGAATTAAGACTTAAAAAAGATACTACGAGGATCCTAACATTTTATCCATTAACTCTTTATAAGCAACTCATAATATTGTACTACAGTATAAACTTGGTCAAAAGTAACACTATGAGCATGATCTCTTTTTTAAAATCATCATTCAAACCTTTACAAAACCTACGCAAAGTCATGGATTCATTTTCCTTTATAGTACATCTTATCTGGTAATTATTAAACTATGTTATATACTTATTGACAAGCTTGTTCCCTTTTCTAATATTATTTCATTGGTCTAAAAGTCTTTCTCTATAAGATTGAGGTGGGTACTTTTCTTGTAATTTTTGTAGTGAAATAAGGTTTACCTCTCCTCTCCAAACAATCCTCAATATTTTCACAGTAAAATTAGGCTTCATCAATGAGTTTCATCTTGAAAAATCTAACTCTTTTATTATCAGACAAGTTGTATCAATCAAAGAAGATATTTATATCATTAATCCACCTATTACAAATCCAAAGGTTATGACAACCGTCAAAAGTTGTATCAATCAAAGAAACTATTCATATCACTATTTTTGTTGGGGATCATGACTTGTATCAAGATCATCATGTTTAGAGTAGCCTAAATGATAGTCATATTGGTGGTGTTTAGGGTGAACTTGCCTACAATAGTTATTGTTGTAATTTTTAGTAGTTTTTTGGTACCTTATTTGGAAGTATTTAGGGTTCAAATCTTTTAAAAATGTTTGTCATTTGGGTTTGCATAAGATTTTATTCCCCTTGAATAGCCCTATGGGTATCACTAAACGTCAGGTCCACTGTAATTATAGAATTAAGGTTAGACACTAAATGACGATGATACAAATACATGCAACACTAACTTGAATATAAAATTAAGATCACAAATTATTCTTACAAGTGAAATCACAATATAAAGATAATGTTATTCACATTTTTTTTAAATATAGAGATCAATAAAAAAAAATATACTAGAATAATTATAAGCATGCAATGTCTTTTTTTTTTAATGTAAATAATTAATTAAATACTAGTAATAATTTTCTACTATTTTTTACCACCAGCTTTGCAATTATCAAAGAAAATTAGATGCTCAATATAAATTAAGAAAGCGGTTGATTAATAAAAATATCATATATAAAATGCAAGGTGGGGTATTATTTTTTTAAGCACAAAAATAAAATTAATCGCAACCTTAAATGAGTGTAAAAATCACAAAACTAAAATTCAGATAATAAAAAATAGAGTAATTTACAGATAATGTTCATAACGGTGACTTGGTATTGCACAGGCTTTTCTTCTTCTTTTTTTCTGATTTTTTTTACCATTTTTTAATTAAAATACAAATAAATAAATAATGTTAAAAGAAAAAGAAACATAACAGTAGCAATTAAATTTTGTAGAGGCGAGAGACACTGCGTTTGCTTTCTTCATCACAGCCTTCTCTCAAGTCGCTGGTGGCTGCTGTGGAGTGCTGATTTTCCATGTGATTTTCTCATCCGGACAGTGGTTGAAAGGATGAGGGTTGCTGCTGGTGTTGACCGATTTTGTTGTGGTGATTTGAACTGCTGGTAAGTCTGTGAGAGACATTGTGCTGGTATGTTGAGGAAGACCAATGATGAAGGGATTGTTGAGTTGATGGGAAGGATGGTCTGCTGCTGCTGTTGCCAGTGTTGGACTAGTGTAGTGGTGGCTGAAATTGGTTATGTGTTGGTGTGGATTGTTGTTGCTGTTGCGTGACAGAGGAGCTGTGGAACGTCGCGGCCAGTGGTTGTCTTCCATATATAGGTGGTTCGATAGCAGGTGAGGAGAAGATAAGAGGGCTACTGGTTGTTGCCAAAACAGAGGGAGAAAGGTTGTTGGTGTGTTGCAGTTGTTGTCGTTGGTGGCGTGAGTTTGCTGTTGGCGGCTGCGCGAGGAAGTGGTGGTTTTAGGGGGCTGATTTGGCTGGTGGGTTAGATGGCAGCTGTGGTGGTGGGTTGGAGGTTTAACTGGGTTTTTTTTTGGTTATGGATGGTGGCTGGTGGGTAGGAGGCAAGTGGCTGTGAGGAAGATGAATAGTGTGGCTAGGGTTTTTTTAACTGTTGATAATGATTCTATATAGTTTCTAGGTTGAATTTTGAGGATTTTTACATGGAGTTGAATTTTAAGAATTTTCTTAAAAAGATCAATTAACTGTAAAAATAATTAAATATTTATACTGGATATCAAAGTTGATGTGGGGTAAAAAAAAAAGATTTAATTAAAGCCTAATAAAAAAAAACTAAGAAGAAAATGTCAAAGAAAATAAAGGAAAAGCTAAAGAAAAGAAAAAATATAGTTGGAAAAGTCTGTAATTTTATAGTCAAGAAAATAGTAATGTCAAGAAATAATAGGGTTGAAAAGTATTTAACTTTATAAATTTTATTTAATTCATCAAAAACTGATTATAATGTTAAGAAAATGACATATAAATAACAAAATTCTAATCAAAGTTAAATTTAGACTTAAACCATATTAACTAATAAAAATCTAATAATAAAAATAAATAAAATTTAATAACTTGGAGTTGAATGAGCTTAATCTCTCAACTAAAAAGCAGAGCTATCTTCCATCATTGATGACCATATGCGTGCGTGAATCATTTCCCTGCTGCATATACCATCTTCTGTTCTTGATAATGCCAACAGTTTGCTTCGAAGGGAAAAACACCTGCTTAGGAGTAGCTAATTGTGCTGTATCATTGCTGCTGTTTAACTAGTTCGAGGGGGAAGAGACAAGAAGACAGGGAAAAGTACATGTACACAAAAGGGAGTAAAAAACAAGGACTAGTAAACAGAGTTCGGGGAGAATGCTGATACCCCTAATAATTGAGACTGAGAAGTTACATTAGGGTAATGGGGTGGTACATTAGGGCAACAGAGGTTCCATGCCCAGTCACAAGAGAAAAAAAAATCACATGGAAAGGGTCCCTCTGATGGGCTAGTTTTACTGCCACGGAAAATCACATTGAAAGGGTCCACAAGCAGCTGACAGTCAGTTGTACTGCCACAGAAAATAACGACGAGCACTTCCAAAGATTCTCTAATTTTAATCATCTGTACAGTATCGTTTCTTTTTTTCTTTTTTCTTTTTTATGCAACTCTTAGAGTCCCGCTCGATGAACTGCAGAAAACCAAACCAGATAAACAAGATCATAGCAGCAACTATTCCTGTATTTGAGCATGTAATGTAACATTAGATGACATTATTTTGTGGGTGGGGCTGCCCCTCTACAAGAAAGCTTTTTCTTTTTTCTTTTTTATGCAACTCTTATAGTCCCGCTCGATGAACTGCAGAAAACCAAACCAGATAAACAAGATCATAGCAGCAACTATTCCTGTATTTGAGCATGTAATGTAACATTAGATGACATTATTTTGTGGGTGGGGCTGCCCCTCTACAAGAAAGCACAAGGTGATAATGGACGGATAGTTGATTATTAAAAATATATTTGAAAATGCGGTTATTTTTTAAAGTTTTTTTTAGTTAGAAAAAATTAAAATAATATTTTTTATTTTTTTTACATCAATAAAAATAATAATTTAAAATAAAAAAATAAAAATATTAATTCTTTTAAAAAATAACACTAGTTTGTTATTAGAACCAAAAGACAAGGGATGCTCAATATATCTTGGAGACTCGGACTTGAAGTCCAATCTACACTAGGTTTACTTTTAACTTGTTTAGAAAACTGTCTTCATAACCAAACCTAACATGTCTATTTTTTTAACATAGTTAACCCAACCTAGATAGAATAAAATTGTTTCAGCTCTTTTTCTTAACTATGGATGGTCTTGCTTTTGCCATCGAAAGGATAATAATTAGCAACCTTAAGTTGTTTTGAGTTTATGTTTCTTTGAAATGTCTACAGAGGGTAAGAAAATATTCAACCCGAATGAACAAAAGGAACACAATCTCTGTAATTGAAGCTTGTGAGACCGTCGTCCCTCCCCATTAAAGCTTTATACCATCAATGAAGAATTGAAGCAGATGCTGTAAACATATATAAACAAGAGAAGGAAGTGTATAACCTTCCACAATCCATATCATTCGCTCTGGACTTTTTCCCCATACGAAAATTAGGGGACTTTTAGCCCCTTCCATGAGGCATAATTTTTTTGCTTACCAGCGACTGAATCCTATAATAAATTCCGATTCTTGCTAGGCTTCAAAAAAAACAAAAACTGTACATCGATCTGAAATACGATAGGAGGCATCAAATGTGAACTCGCAGTCTTCCCAAGCTGGTAGTAGCCTCAGGTAAAACCCAAGCGATGCATGCCATTGGTTAAGAAAAAAACAACTACGCCATTGAATGAGCAATGAATTCAAGCTACTTGTTGCTACGTTCCCAGGCTAGATCATCAATGGAGGCTTGACCATGGACCTTTCCACTTCCAAGTGTGAGCTCAAGATCATCCACCCCAATCTCATGAATCCTCTCACCCTCCCATGGCTTCACCCTACAATTCTCAAACTCAAACTCAGCACCTCTCCCCCTTTCTGCTGCTACTCCCCAGCTCAAACCTTCATGCCTATCAACTCCAATCTGAAAAGCACACTGTTGATCCACTGGTTTAACAAGATTAAATGTTGGTGAAGGAGGGGCTACCTGGGGTGCCACTGCCTGAAAACTCAACCAGCGGCCAGAGTCCACGGTAGAGGCATCAGACTCGTCACATTCTGGAATTGTGGCAGGTGTTAGATGGGGGCGCCGTGTAGGACTTGAAGGAGCAGAAGCTGCAAAAAGGGGATGGCGAAACGAGTTTAGGGAGCCATTTGAGAGGGATTCCCAGTCAACTTTCCGCTTTGAACTTCTACATGTAGGGGAAGAACGTGGTGGGGTTACAGGAGCACTATTGGATATTCTAAGAGGCGGGAGGTTTGTGGGGATGGAAGCTATGTTTCGGAGGAAAGGGAGGAGGTACGTGGAGGAGTTTCCATCGAAACAAGTAGGACTTGGGAATGAGGAGGATGAGGGACTAGCATGGTAGGAAGGCACAGGGCTTGCAAAATTTGAGGATTGCGGGCTTGGTTGAATTGAGGAGCATGCACTGATGTTTGCTGGCATGCCAGCAATCTCAGATGGAGGTGGCTTGCAGCCCTGTGACAGTGCACATTACAGGAGTATTACTCGCAGGTGACAAAATTACATAAAAGAAAAGCTATGCATACAGATTTTAGAAGAACATATATTGCTTTAAATTAAACTCATAAATTTCCATCCTAAATCAGTTTGATTACAGTATGGATGAGATTATGGGACTACTCATGACACTTAGGAAACCGGTTATAGTCAGGCTGGAGTAAATGGAGGATTTGATTGACAGTAAAGTACAAATTTCCTGATTACAAGTAACCCACAAATCAGCAGAAACAGAAATCTACTCCCATATCAAATTAAAGCAGGGTAAAAAGAAAAAGAAAAAAAAGCACTATCCTGTCTTAACTTTTAACATGAATCGAAGAAAAAACCAGACAAGAACAAAAACATTACTGCAAATGACATAAATCAAAGCCAATTGGATAAGGAATCAGGAAACACGAAAACTACAGCTACAGAAAAGATAAAAAGAAAACACGAAAAGGCTACCTAAACGAAAAATCCACTGCATGCATGTCTAGATCTATAAATAAAAATCCATTAAAACAAAAATATAATTAAAAATCAAACAAACCTTGCGATAAGTGGTACCGTCTTCTTCGACAATCCAACCAGCTTCAGCACAAAGAGCTTTCAAGACTTCATTATTATCACAATGTTTTGGTAACTTATAATTTCCTTGAGTCCTAAGTCCTGTATAGATCTTGGCAGCTATAGCTCTTCTCCTTCTTTCTCTTCTCATGTTATTCTCTCTTTCTTTCCACGTTGGTAACCTCGCTGAGGATCCACCGGCTGTCATTTTCCCCGGCAAACCCTCCCCCACTCACGCTCCCCCTCTCCCTCTCTCTCTCTCTCTCTCTCTCAAGTTCTAGTTTTCGTGTTGCTTTCTCTCCGTAGACTCTATGGTTTTGTGTGTGATTTCTCTCTCTTCATCATAAAGACTCTTCCTTTTTCTTTCTTTCTTTCTTTATTACTGAAGTTTTTTTTTTTTTTATGAAAGAAATATTGCTGCTTTGATGCTACTTTAGATTCTTCTTTTTCACGTTTGTGTTTTAGTTAGGTTTGTTTATTGTAAAATATTTTATAAAAAAATATCTTATGATTTTTTTTGTTTATTTTTGAAAAATAGTTTTTTATATTTATTTTTTATAAAATATTTTAAACAAAAATTGATTAATATAAAATATTATACTGTCAATCTTTAAACTTAGTTTATTTATTAAAAATTATTTTCAGTTTATAAAGTTTCCTAAAATATTGTACGAATAATAATCCACTTATAATATCTTCTAACGATTTCAAACACCACCTTCTCATCACCACCATCTCCTCCACCACTACTATTAGTAAATTGTCTAGGTATAGAAACAAATAAATAGTAAAATCAATTGGCTTAGAGATGTGAAAAATATTGTCTTTAAGGTGTATATTTGTTTCATATAGAGACAACACATCCAGAATACAACTAAATCATTTAAACCTCTAAAAAAATAAAAATAAAACAAAGGACAAAGGAAAGAAAATACGTTGTTTTTTATATATGATTTCTCTTTGCATAATAACAGGTTTAGATACACTAGAAATGTTTTAATGAAATTATATGACTGTTAATAAAACGGTTATATTTTGAATTAAATTGAATAGTTGTTATTTAGTTTTATCATAATAGTCACAAATATCAAAATTAATTATGAGAATTAAAAAAATAACTTAATAAAGAATTAATCTCACTAACAAATTAAGTTTCAAGTGTCTAAGTGTCATCTTTTTTTATATTATAAATATACATATAATAGCATTAGAAAGCCTACTATAAGAACTTATTCATCATAGCTTTCATTTAATTTATTACACAATAAAAAACCATACTTATAAACACTTATGATGAAGTGTTTCTTTTCAATGTGGGATAAAAATATTTTCCTTCTTTATTCACTTACAAACTACACCAAATATTTCCTTACTAGTTTGTAATGAATGTCTTTTCACTTGATATAAATATGCTTACAAAAATGTATTTTTCAATTTAAACGTTCAATTAGTTTTAGAACTTGAATTCTACTCAAGTTATTGGACTTCACATATTAAACCATTGTTTTTGTAGAATCAAAGATATTACACTTGAAATACTATGCAAGCTTTTAAAAAGGTTCACAACTATTTAACATTTATTATGATCATATGAAAAAAATCTCATTTTCATGAATATTTAAAAAAAGCCCTAATTTTTGTAAAAAACAACACCACTTCTATATTCATATAGGTGATGCAAGCTCTTAAAGAGGTTCACAACTATTTAGCATTTATTATGATCATGTGCAAAAATCTCGTTTTCATGAATATTTAAAAAAGAAAGCCTTAATTCTTGTAAAAAACACCACCACTTTTATATTCATATAAGTAAAATTATACAAGTTTTTATTACATTAAACATAAACTTTAAATTTCATTGAAGGCTTACACTCATCCTCCTTTACTTAATAAAATGCATTGAATACTATTAAAATATAGTCCAAATTAATTATGAGTGTCCAACATATACTAAATAGTAACTTGTTATTACACATAAAACTTATAAATAAACTTCTTGTTAATCCGATATTAGGTTTTCATTACCGATATCTTTAATAACAAGTTTCAACCCTATTTCACTAATTATTTTCCTTACCATGTCTCCATCATTTACCCTTAAAAGCCAAAAAAAAAAAAACTGATATTGAGGGGCTTTTTTTATCATTTCATTTTTTATAGTAAAATAACTCTATTACCTTTAAAATAAAGAATTTTAAAGTTTGTGTCCAAGGGTTTTTTAATCTTTTCATTTTGAATTTTTTTTGTTATCATGAAGTTTATTAAGGGTGATAAATATAAACTAATATTTTAATGAAAATATTGTTGGCATGTATGAGATACTCGTGCCCTTTAGGTGACATGTGTGGCGCTTCTTGGAGGTCAAAAAACTCTTTCAGTCATGTTGTTTGAATCTTCACTGCGTTCTCTTCATATTGGGATGACATGAGATGAAGAAGGTGGCATGATTTGTTTTCGACTTCATTCTTCAATCCCAATTTATTATGTATTATTTTTTTTTTCAATTTGGTCCTTATTATTTTATTTTCTTTACTTTTTTGTGCAATTCTTATTTATCTTCAATTTCATCCTTCAATCCAATTTTATGATATATTGTGCTTTTTAATTTGGTTATTATTCTTTTGATTTCTAATGTTTTCTCTTTGTCTTTTTGTAAGTTTTTTATTTGTTTTTGATATCATTCTTCAATCTCAATTTGTGATATATTATTTTTTTTAATTTGATCTCATTATTTTTTTTTCAACTTGATTCTTATTATTTTAATTATTTTTTATCCTCTTGTTAAATTGGTTATTCCTTCAATTAAAAATTTATAGTTGTCCTTTAATTTAATTTGAATTTCAAGTTTAGTTTTCATTCTTTTAATTACTATTTTTTATTTTGAATTCTTTTATGTTGACTCACCTTTTATTATCTAGGTTACAAGTTTGTCATACTAATTTGGTTTGACTTGGATTAATTTGTTTTTATTTAATTTCATCGTTTTATATTTAATTGTTTAAGAATTGAGTTATATTTTTTTTCATTTTT
>Ga0325403_1001942_pt1 | contig 17890 bp, 8 predicted proteins | sample PopdelMetagenome_19_FD_205665 | JGI IMG/M metagenome (GOLD analysis project Ga0325403, IMG submission 205665) | Populus deltoides microbial communities from Bellville, Georgia, United States - Xylem-PdKOR-R4 | ecosystem: Host-associated > Plants > Phyllosphere > Stem > Wood/Secondary xylem...
ATGCTCAAATTGAATACAGGAATGCCAAGTTACTGAAAATGACTGATTCATCAATGCTCAAATGTTTTATGTGACCAATTAATGTTATAGTATCATAATGGTCTTATAACGAGAAGCATATTCAGATTCTTGTAAGGATGTGTTGGTCCTTTAAAGTGCCTCCAAAACTGGATCTTTTTTGAAGATGCGATGAGGTAAAATTAGTATTTTTCTTTTGTAAAGAGAGAAGAAGGCTATTTATCTTTAGATTTTTGTTAAGCAGAGATTTTTGTGTTTGGCTCTCACCCGATGGGGTCCAGCTGCATGGAAAATTCTCTGGGTTAACTAATCAGAATTACTGCATTTGGATGCACTTTAAGGTAGTCTTTTAAGTCAAGGGTATGCCATAAAAAAATGTATGAATGATAAATAATTATAAAACTATGCATGATAAATCAATATAAAACTATGCTTTTTGTTGATTTCTTGATTGGATTTTTTCTATAGGCAAAAAGGAGAAAAAACCTTAGGAGCACCAACACGGTGCAATCCATAATCTATACTGAAAGGGCATCACACAAGTACTTTTTGCATGACAAAGGTGTATGTTATAGATGTTATAGTCCAGCTTTAAATAACAGAAAGATAGCTACACTACTTAAAGGCTTCTTATTATAATTAAACGTATTAAGATACTTTTCCCCATATCTATACACAAGCATTCTGAAGTCCATACCTGTCCTTGAGCTAATGCCTAGCAGATTGCCACTGCTGAGAATGAATGCTGTCACAGTTTTCTAGTCTAAGCAGAATGCCACAGTGATACAGCGATTCTGTTGCTCTCTTACGGAGATTTTACCTCCTGGCTAAGGTTTGTCTTTTTTGGACATTATCAACGGCCATGTTTCTCCACAATACTGTTTTCCAAGGAAAAAAAGTAAGTGGAGGTCAACTTTCTTTCTAATAGCTTTCGAAAGAAAGCTGGTCTCCCATGCATAGTTAGCAGGGTCTCACATGTTTTTGATTGGATTGAGTTATTCATGATGTAGCTTGAGTAAAATCTTGAATACTTTTTAGATGCTATTCATTACAATAGATGATTCATAGGAAGGTATATCAGAGTTTAATTCGAAACACGCACGCACAGATATATATATATATATATAGATGAGGTCTGCAACATGTAAATGATTATTTTTCTCTTTTGCTAATATTGATCCATATGTTTATGCTATTGGGATCTCATTTGTTTGCTTCTTTTTCATCTTTCGCTATAGGTTTGGGGCTGATGTCATGGATGTCATTGCTTCTTGGACAAAAGGCCTGTGCTTTGAAATTTCTCAAGGTTGCATTCCTAATCATGTTGATGATATCAAGTCTGAAACTGTTGAAGAGAGTGATAAATATCTGTCCAGCTGGAGTGTACTTGACATCGGGACTGGCAATGGTTTACTCCTTCATGAACTTGCTAAGCAGGGGTACACTTTGAGATTTTGCTAGTTTTGGTATTATATACTATATCACCCAAATAATTTAAAATGGCCTTACAAAAGCAATAAATTTGACTTAACTGAATCACCTTTTCCTTTTTTGTATGAAGACATGAGACATATGTCCTGCAAAATATTAATTTAGGATTTGGAAAGTTATTTTATTACGTAAAATATTGATGAAGTTATTGCTAGCGGTGCCTTCGCCAGAGATGGTTAAGGTGGCTAATGCAAAGGGACCTTGGTATTCATACATGGATCCACCAGTGAAGAGCAAGCACATATACAGTCTTGACAAAAAAATAATTTTGTTTACATGCTTTCTGTCATTTTGACTAGAACATGCACACACATTTGTGTTCTTGCTGGGACTTTAACTTTGATTGAAAGTTTAATCTTTTGGTATCTCAATTACTGAAGGCCACGTGGGAGAGCAACTTCCATGGACCTTTGTTATGCAAGAAAGTAAATATTCACATTTTTGTTTTGGAAAAGAGATGTTATAGAGAAGGAAAGAAGCAAATTTGATCAAAATCTCATTTAATACATTTTGGTTCTTGAATATCTGTGTTCAGTCTATCTCTATGTGCATGTTGTGACACATACAAAACTCAGTGGGTGCAATTCCAATTTAAAATAAGATTAGTTTCACTGTTGTTTTCAGAAATATGGAATTGATAATTCAGCAAAATTTGCCCACATTGTGCAGAGCCTGATTTAATGCTGTTGCAAAACTGTTGAAATTTTTTAGTCGAGCTAAAATTTTGCTCTTAATTATTATATTTTGCTAGAATAATGAAGGGGCTCTTGTGTTTACCAGGTTTTCTGATTTAACTGGAGTTGATTACAGTGAAGGGGCCATTAACCTGGCGCGTAGGCTTGCTGATCGTGATGGGTTTTCTAATATCAATCTTCTGGTGTGTTATAACTATGATATTACTATGAAATTATAACTTATTGTGTTTGTAGTCTAGGGAAAATTTGGTTTATGCATTACAATTCATTATTCTCTTTCCTTTTGACTTACAAGTGCACTAGGCTCATAAACAAGCATGTGATTGTCTTCTCCATGAAATGATCATTTTTGTCATCTTTTGGCAAGATGTTGATATTGGATAGTTTCATCTTATTGTTTAAATGAAATCTTAATGATTGATAGCATGGAAGTGAGCAATCTATCCATAGCCTTTTGTTTTTAGGTAAATTGCACTAGCCTCCACTCTAGGTATCTAGGTATCGTGAAATTATAGAGACCCCACCCAAAAATTTAAGGATATTACAGAAACTCCCTTTCCCAAACTAATCCCCTTACTATTAAAGGGGTGATTTAAAAAATCATAGGGGCATTTTGGATACAAAAGAGAATTTCTGTAATGTTTTTAATTGTGGAGGGGTTTTTGTAAAATCTTCAAACTTTTGGGTGGGCTTGGTAATTCCACAGTACCTTGTGGGCTTCTTGTAATTTACCAATTTTTTATTGGTCATTTGTTTCTTTTCTTTTACTGGACTTTAATATTGGATGGTTTTGTCTTAATTGTTAAATGAACATTAAATATTTGATAACACGGCATCAATCTATTTTTTGAAGTGTCATGCATCAATACTTGAGAAAACTGGTGACCTTTTAAGCTGGAAGTGAGCTGCTCCTGAATTTCTCGTAGAACTTGTTCCTAAGCGACATAATCTTTTAATTGTACTTGGTCATGTATATGTATCAATTTCTGTTCAAACATATATCTTGTCACTTTTTGGTCTTTAGGTTGATGATGTTCTTGAGACAAAATTAAACAGACAGTTTCAGCTGGTCATGGATAAAGGGACTTTAGATGCCATTGGATTGCATCCTGACGGTGCTATCAAAAGGTAAAATCAATAGTACCTACTGACCAGGGTATCCTGATTACATTCTGGTCTTGTTTACTTAAGTACCCTACATTTACAAATTAAATTTCTGTTAAGATTCCAGTTCAGTCACTGCTTGTTAAATAGTAAATGTTAAACTAATCTTATTTTTTAATTTTAGGATCATGTACTGGGAATCAGTTTCAAAGTTGGTTGCAGTTGGTGGAATCTTGGTAAGCTTGCATGTTGGAGCTAATTTATCTTTACTTCCTTTGCAATCAGTAATACTAGCTTTCAAGTCAATCAAGAAGCCTAATTTTTGAGCTAAGGACTTGGGTTGCATTTTGCATTCAAATGCATATTTTTCTTAGACTAGGTCATTTTTTTTTTACTCTCCCAAGGTTGACATTAGTTTCTAAACCTTCAATCTGCTAACTAATGTTCTCTTTGTTTTTTTCTGATCATGATGCATAATTGCAGGTGATTACATCGTGTAACAATACAAAAGACGAATTGGTGCAAGAAGTAGAAAATTTCAATCAAAGGAGGATTGATGTATCCCTGGAATCAGAGTCCATGAAGGGCCATGAAGCATCCAGAGATCCTCCATTTCGATACCTCAATCATGTCCGCACATATCCTACCTTCATGTTTGGTGGATCAGTGGGATCACGTGTTGCCACCGTGGCATTTCTTCGAAACTGAACATTAGTTTCTGCCATGGGGGGGAAGCTGGTAGGTTCTGATGTGTAAGATGGGAGGGGAAGTGATATTTTTTGAGAAAGCTTGATGTTGTTGGAATTGAATACAATGTTTGATGCACTAAGGATGACTATATCAATTCAAACTCGTGAAGAATGCAGAAATGATGGGATTCAACGTTCATTTAAAGATGCTCACTGAATTTATGTTTTCTTTAGGCAAAGATGATTTCCATGTTACTACGCTATACATTATACGCATGTTTTCTCCATTGTTTCTAGCTTTTAGCTACTATATTCTCGAGCAAATTAATGCCAAGTGGTAAGTCTCTTTTAGCAGTTTCATGTAGAGGATTAGCACGGTAGTTATTTGTCTAGAGCGTCATGGACATTAAGCTGATGAAAAATTTCATGTAGAGGATGTGCTGTTATAGAAGGATGGGAAGTTATATGATGCTCCTAAAGCAAGCCGATTGAAGCTTATTCGTGAAGCTCACACTTCTTTCGTTGTCATTTTGGCATCTGTAAAATAGTTGCAAATCTGCGAAGGTATGTTCCCTAACCTAATATAGTGAATGATGTCAGAACATATACTTGAGAAGCTTTAGTATGCAGTGAGTAAGCCACACAATAAAAAAATTGGTTTATACACTCTGTTACATGTTTCTAGTCTATCATAGGAAAAAATTTCAATAGACCTTTTGAGTGCTTCACCTGTTATTAGGAAGAGTAATAATGATTATATTTTTATGGTCGCCGATAGTTTTAGCAAAACAACAATTATGAATCCTTATAAGAACATAGATGCAATGAGAGCAACATTTTTTTTTTCTTTTTGGTCTACTTTTGCATGCCTAACAAAACTGTCAGTAATCGAGATACAAGGTTTTTCAATAGATTCTAGAATGCATTATGGGATATTCTTGAAGCTAATAAGCGGATATGTCCTGACTAAGGTTATAAATCGAATTGTGGTTCATGTATTGATGAAGTTGTGTAAAAACTTTACACAGAAAATGGGTTTTTTTATGGTTTATGATCATGGCCCAAGACGTGTAGGCTTAATATGGGTTTTGTGTCTAGGTTTATTGTTTGTTGGGCTTGACCGCTGATTTGAAGTTTGTCTGAAAAAATAAGTCCCCCGTGGAATGAGGAACTCTCCGATATTTAAAATGTGTGTATGAGAGAAATAATATACGAGAGAATTGAGAGAAAAATGTAAGCATTAATTGGCGAAGAGATAAAAATTGTTGAGTGTAAGAATTTGTTTTTAACCTTTAACTTATGACCCAAGGTATTTATAGATCTTGATCACATTCATCTCAAGATGTGGAGAGCTTCATAATTGATGGAAACATTGATACTCACTATTGGTTGTAGAGGTTTGTGATTGTCGATTATATGTTAACTAGAAATAACCATTGGTCGAAAAAGGATGCGCTTGAGTTGTATAGAAAGTGATTTGTGTTGCAATACGACCATTGGCTAGGAATGTGGTGACAACAATGTATAAAAAAGTGTAGTTGTAGAGGATATATTAGAGAATATGTCAGTAAATCATAAAAAATATTGTGTGTATGATAGTGCGTGATTGATTCTTCAAGAATTAAAAAGTACTTAGAGGTGTGTGCTAGGAGTCGAGAATTTTTTGGGGTACTAAGTTGAGATCCAAATCATTGATTAGTGTTAAAACATAAGAGAAAAAGGAGAGACAGTCCATTTAGGCTAGCCTAAACATAATAGAAATCAATCCACCTAGGCTGCTACCTAAACAAAAGGCAATTGTTTTGGCTACCAACCCAAATGGCGACTCTAGGGGGCAATCCGTCTAGGCTATAGTCCATATGGGCTGCTATTTTGTTTTCTTAGTAAAACTTACTCACTTATATCTTTCCCGCGAGTCTTTTAAAATATGTGTTTGAAAAACCTAACTAGTAGAAGTGGGGGGAAAAATACTTACAATATAAATGTTACCTGTTGTGGTTACACGTGTATGCAAATGTTACCTCTTTATGTATTATGAACGTGTCTACATGAGGGTTCTCCTCGTAACTTTGTTAATGCTTGTCAGACTTGGAGAATGATCTATGATCATTTTGAAGATAAATAGTTATGGAGACCTGAAGAAGGATCTTTGATTATTTTAGGGATATTGAAGATACACATGGAGATTCAATAGGGACATATGTAGAGACATAAAGATCTCACCATAGAGATTTTTTATGGAGATATGTTTAGAGATTTTAACAAAGATTTCTGTTAAAGACATTAAGAGAAATTACTACTTTTATTGAAAAGTTCAAAAAATAGAGATATAATTATTGAAGATAATTCTAGGATTATTTGATCTTAGGTAGCTCATCAATTATGCAAACTTCTTTCCTTCCTTGTTCTGGCTTTTTTTTCCATGAATTGGTGAAGGTAACTTTTGGCGACCAATCTTTCTATCTCCTTTTCAGAGTGTGATATTTCTCGGTGTCATGTCTATAATCATTGTGAAAAATATAGAATTTATTAGGGTTTCTAGTGTTCACGTTACTTTTTACTTTTAATGAGAGAACGATATTACACAAATTCTCTTTTTGATAACAGCTAGCACCTCAATCCATGTGGTGGTTAAAAGGGTAATATGGAGCTCGAAGAATGTAAGGCAATCATAAATGTGTCTCTTGGTGCTCATTTTAAATGCTTTAGTTAGAGACTCCTGATATTAGGAAGATTTTTCTCAGTTGAAACATGGGTAACCTTGTTTGATCATGTTGACTTTTTACACCATCATCTAATTTTTCATGGTCTATTTAACGCTGAAGAGATTTCTAGGGAGAGTGTATAACCTTTCTATAGGGAATAATTATATACTCTACTAATTAGAGCTTATATGATGATGAGCTCAAAGAGTCTTTTCACATTAAGTATTTCTTTGTTGAACCTTTGAAGATATGTCTTGGTGCTCTCATCTTCTTGTTGTGTAATGGTAAAGAGCCTGATGGTGCTTTGTTTAGTTGGAATACTTGTGCTGAAGTGATATGTAAGTTTGGAGTCGAGATCATAAAAATAGAGAATAGAGCCAGAATTTAGGCTATGGTACTATGCATGAGCATATCCACGAAGCATTGTTGAAGAATTTTGCACATTGCATCATAGTCTTGTGTGACAAGCTTTAAGATGCATTTTAAATTTTGTATGTGCTTTTAGGAGTTTGTGAATCCCTTGTAATTGTCTAGGGTTGTATTTATAGAAACACAATATTTGAAAAGTTGTGTTCAGTATTCTATTGTGAAGTAGAGATTCTTCCAATAAGTTATGTTTAAGAACTCATAGAGCCGGTAAGAGTTCTAGCATTGTCATGAGGCTTAAGAGCCCTCCATTGAAAAGTGGTTACCATGATTTTTTTTTTATAGGTCATGAGAGCCCCTCCCACTAAAGAGTGATGATTTGATGATGTTGCTATTATACTAGGGAGATCTCTGATTCATCTCTTGGAGAGTGGTGCATATAACACTAGGGAGACTAAGTGCATCCATTGGAGAGTGGTGTATATAACATTGGAGAGACCAAATCCATCATTTTCCAGGAGAAATGTGCATTCTTAGGGTAAGTGTTGAGGGGCCTTTAACCATCACTTGAGTAGTGAGTTGTTGAAGCTCAGGTTAGGTAAGAGTGTCCGTGGCAACAAGTTGACTTGTCCTGTGTTCTAGCCCAGATGAGCATTGGTTATATATACCATGTAATGGCATGGAAATGCCAAAAGCAAGTTTTAGAAAGAAATTGATAGCTTTTTGACCAGTATCCCTACAGACGACGCCATTAATGAAGCCCTAAAAATCTAAGTAGCTTAAGAATAGGGCTCCTAAGTTGGATAATCAGTTAATCAATTGGTTCTAGCAATCTCATCCATTCTCCTTAGCCAAAATGATTAATAACTTGTACTTAGTAAGCCAAGGTGGCTTGTAGCTAGTACTTGCAAAATGTCACTTGTTGTGGATATATAGACTCTCAGATGCTTAAGTAAATATCTCTTAGAGAGATAAAGTACAATAATATTCTAGAGAGAGATGCTCTCAAATATATATGTAGTAGAGAATGAAGATTGTGAACCTTTATTTTGAATGATTTATGGTGTATTTCTAGCCCATGAGTCTTGTTCTTTTATGGAAAGGAGGAGTTGGAGTGTAATTCCACCTTTATGATATTTTGAGTTGTATTGTGAACGGCATTCCACTCATTTTATATAGCAAAATGATGGAGATATGGTAGGCCATGAGAAACTTTAATACACCTAATGGTATTGGTGAATGTAGACTTGTTTAATTTAGTATATTTGTTGAGAAATAATTCATATAATATTTTATGTAAAAATCTATAGAATTGATGACATTAGATTAAGGTATTATGTTTGAATTCATGAGTATAGTGAATCCAACCATACTCGAGATGCGATAACAAAAATTCTTGAGAAGTCCTCGGGCTCAACATCGAGATAACACGCGACATGCCCACCTTGTTGGCCTGATAGTGCGGTAGGCCAAGCTATTGGATCTGGTAGGTGCTGGATCTAAGTTGCGCCTGGGCCTAGTATATTGCCAGGCCTAGCTACTGAACTGACATTGTTTAGGCTTTATTGTGATTTTTTGAAAAAAGAAAAAAAAATATATTGGTAAAATCTAATTTCAACACTAATCTTCGAAGTTTCAGATGGTTTGACAGAAACCAAAATAATTGACTTCCAAACTATCTATATTTAGTGAGTTCCAAACTATCTGAACTTAATCTTCAGCTAAATAATGTTCTCTGATACATCCACAACTACAATAACTGAATGATAACAGAAGTGCACTCCTTTAATATTTGAGAAACTAACAATCAACACATCTGCCAAATTGTGGTCTTGGAGTGTGACGATTGTTGGCTCCAGATCCAGGATAATCGTTGAGTTCTGCAATCTTTCTTCCATGTGCGATATGTTCATCCTGATCCTTCTTCTTGCTCTGGAGTACCTGTCAGCGGATGGATTGATATTCATGAACAAAATGGAGTTGAGAATATTGGGATTATAAAATCAAGCATCATGATCTTAGCTGTAGGGAAATCTACAATTATATATTTTGTTACCAGGTGGGTGTCGTCAAGAATCGGACGAACTTGATCATGACCATGCACCTGACTTCCAGTTCCTGGAGAAATAAAACAACACATCACAATCAAGAAGAATTATCGTATTAAGAGAAAAAAAAATGAAAGAAATGAAGGTGCTAAGAAAGGTATTCAAGACATACTCCTTGTTGAGATTGAAATATTGCTCCAATGAACAAGGTTAGAAATCAACAAAAAGCTTACAAGTAACCGAAAGAGCATTCCTGCCATTGCTGGAACAAGCTTCCTTACTGACAATCTATGGGAAGCCCTCAAATTATGTGTATATATCATAGATGTTTCTGACAAAATAGACTTGCCAAAGTCAAAAAGTGACTCGAACACAACTCACTTGTGCTTGTGGGGGAGAGGGCCTGCGCGTTTCAAGTCCAGCCATAAGATCATATGGAAGCTATTAAATTGTATATATTAGCCTGTGAAAGTGGGGGTGTAATGAGAAAAATTTATCAATTAACGTAGTGGGTAAAGATGGAGCACCTAAATTCGAGTGGAGGATGACTATAGAAATATGATGTCTTGCACTAATCTAGTGGGAATTAATATTTATTAGAGCCAAGGGATATGTTCACTGCAAAGTTTGCTCCCTCCCTCTTCTATTTTTTTATTTTATTTTGTTTTTCTGGGTCTTCAACGGCTTGCTCACATCCGTCAAAAGTGACAAATTCACAATAAATTAAAGCAATAAAATCGATATCTAAGAAGTGGGAGGTTAATTTAGAAGATATGCTATCTGATCAGCCAATAGTGATGTCCGTTGATAGTTTTTTCCTTTCATTTTTTTTTTTAGTTTAATGTGGGTGTTTGGATCAGCTTGCGTGTACCTTGACTAATTCCACGGGCCCTGAAGTTAACGACCATGTAAGCCTCTAGTGGCCATCATATAAACAACCACAGGGCTCGAATCTGAAATCATAAAGGGAACAAACTCTTGGTTTCATTTTTTGAATGTGTTAATCACGACTAGTATTGATAGATGTTCTTAAAGTATAATCAAATTTTTTTAATTAAAAAGTAGTGTTAAATATGCTAATACATGGTTTGTTTAGAAACCAAGGCAATATATATCACTTTAAAAAAAATTAATATTATCCTTAATATGCATAATTAAATAATATTATCTTGTTTATTTAAAAATATAAATTTAATAATATTTGAGAAATTCATATAAAACATAATTACTTATTTTTAGCAAGAATTTATTTCTTATACAAATATTCTTCTGGAAGGCCCTACATTACCACACTTTTTTACCTGCATTCGGGTAACTAAAAACTTTATTTTTTCTATAATTATTACATGTCTTCTTGAAAAGATATATATTTTTTGTATTAAATTGTATTTATCTTATATAGTTGAAAAATATCAAAAGTAAAAATCAAATTATGATTGCATAAACTAAGCATATAAACAAGTAATAATATATATATATATATATATATATATATATATATATATATGCAAAATTATAAACATTTTCTAATTATAAACAAAAGACCAAACCTTTGGAATCGATTAAGGTTGCCATTGATTTATGCTTGGCCCCCAAGATTAATCAAACTGATACTCAAACCAACAAACAAAAAAGGATACATAGTATAATTAAAGTACATGTACTGTTTTTTTCTCTATTTAAGTGCTATGATTTATGATTGTCTCAGCCAAGATTAATCAAACTACATAATCAAACAAACAAACAAAAAAGGATATATAGTGCAATTGAAATACATGTACTATTTTGTTTTCTCTATTTAAGTGCTTGTACTCATAAAAATCGATCAATAACTCTCATCACTCAATTTTGACCTTCATTTTAAAAATAAAATTTTTTAAAAAAAGCATTAAAAAAATAATGTTCAAAGTAAGATTTTTAAAATTTCTCGAGTTTAAATTGGATAAGATAAAAATTTTAATGCGGAGATGCATTTTGAGGTTTGTACTTGAAAAGAATTGGCGATGATCGAGGAAATTAAAAATGCCAAGGACCAAAATACTAAATTGGCTTAATTAAAAAGAAATCAAAGAAAAATGCCAAAATTGGTCAAAATTGTAAGAATTAAAGGATATGGGATCAATGTGATAAGTTGGGAGATCCTATTAATTCAATCAAGAACTTAATCAAATGAATAGTTTTGATTTAATGACCAATTTAACCTAAATTTGAAGAAATTGCATGTTCAGGGACTATAATGAAAATTCAAGGAGTTTGAGGGACCCAATTAATTTCAATCAAGGATCTAATTGAATAAATTTCAACTAATCAAGGCAATTTGACCTAAATTGCAGTTGCAAAGGTCTGCATCCCTTATGTCTTTTGTGTGTTTTGTTTTTATTATTTTTATAAGAGTTCGTGCATGTTTTTGTCTTTTTAATCTAACGGTGTTCATCCTAACCTTTTCATCTAAGGGTCACAAGTTTACAGTCTTCACCCTGTCATTTTACACTTTGTTTGCCTGTAAGTAAAAACATAGGAAACATAAGAAAAGGAGAGAAAAAGAAAAGAAAAGAGAGAACATAGCCGAGGGAGAGACATCGAGAGAGAGAGAGAGAAAGGGTTGATAAAAGCACTGATAGAGAGAACTAATACAAAGAGTTTCTAGTGTTCTAGTGAGAGGACGTAGTTAGAGTTGAGTTGAAAAAAATGAGAACAAAAGGAGAAACTTACTAGGAGGGAGATGCAAGAAACCTAGGAGACTAGCTATGTGATCTAGTTGAATCAAGATTTTCTCTATTGAATTGGTGCACGCCTTTCCTTTTGTTGTTAACTATATTCATGAATGTGTAAAGCCAAGGGTGGAGGTATTTAAAAGGCTGAGGTGGGCTGTAGCCCAGGTGGAAAAAAAATTCATAAAAATTCAATGACCCACTTTATAAAACCTTTTCCCTTGTCCTTTATTGGAAACCATAAAAAACCTAAACACAAATAATTAATTAGTTGTGAGACAATCAGAATCACATCATGCCTTTGTAACTTGGGGTTTCAACTTTCTTCTTCTCAACAACATATATTTAGGCTTTGCAGAGGAATCTATATAGAGAGCTTACAAATTGCAAAACCATCGGGTAAGAATTTCTAAGCCTTGACTTTTCATGTTGAACCATGTCACATCTTCATTGTAGTAGACTGTAATTAATGATTTAGTGAACATCAATAAATTGAATTGACTGCTTTTATAATCTCTCATCCTTGGAATAGTTGTGGTTGAATTTAATTCACACAATACAAAATTGAAGATTTTGGTGCACAGAGAAATCACATCTTAGATTTTAGAAAATTCTCAACTTCCACGACCATGGGACAATTGTATTCTCCCGTATACATATGATTTATGTTGATTTGTAATTTTAAATACACATGATTTTTGTATTTATGGAAGTACTATGAATGGTGGTAGTCTGTATTTCATGAATATCCTATTGTGGCATTAGTATTTCTTCATCTTACGCCTGACTTCCCTAATCTTCTGTACTTGAATACGTTATAAATTATAATGGAAAATCAAGGGAGCAAGAGAGGAAAAACTATGTTTTCATTCTTTAAACCAAGCGAGCAAACATAAACCAGTAAAGGACATTCTCCATCCAATATTGATGTTCAAATCATAATGACCAACCCCCTTTCAAATCTCAGAAAGTTGAAATTGATGTTAATACTCTTGAATGAGATCCTGGGATATGAATTCCATTGTGGCAACATCCTATTAATTAACAAGATGAAATTAGAAGAGCTTATATCAAAATGGGTCCATATCAACCTAAATTAGCAGAGTATCTGAGTACTGAATCAGCGAGACAATATCATCAATTTCAATACTCTTGGTTTGATCAATTTCCTTGGTTAGAGCACTCCCCATCAAAGGATGTAGTATTTTGTTTTCCATACTTTATCTTTGAAAATAAAATGCCTCGTCATCCCACATTCACCACCGAAGACTTTAAAAGTTGGAAGAGGGTTAATGATGGGGTTAGATGTGAACTTTTGATGCATGTGGGAAGTCCCACTTCACCATATAATAATGTTGTGAAATCTGCTGAAGATTTAATAAAAGTAAATAGACATATTGATAAAGTGTTGAATGCAAAAACTGTTGAAGAAGTTCAGAAAAATCGGTTGCAACTTAGGACAACAATTGAAAGTGTTCGATGGCTTAGCTTACAAACATGTGCATTTAGAGGTCATGATGAATCTTCAATTTCTAATAATCGAGGTAATTTTGTGGAGATGATAAGACTTATAGGGAGATTGAATGTTGACATTGATGATGTTGTCTTAGAAAAAAGCTCCGAAATATGCAAAGTATACCTCACCGACTATTCAAAAAGAGATTTTGCATATTCTCGCGAATAAAGTGAGGAAAAAGATTTGTGAAGAAGTTAGAGATGCAAAGTTTTGTATTTTGGTTGATGAAGCCAAAGGTGCATCAAATAAAGAATAAATGGCTATTGTTTTAAGATTTGTTGACATTCATGGTTTTTTATGAGATCAGTTTTTTGGTATTGTGCATGTTTCAAATACTACTTTAACACTCAAAAAAGAAATTTATGATGTGCTCGTTCGATATAACTTGCATATTCTCAATATGCGAGGTCAAGGGTACGATGGTGCTTAGCAATATGTGTGGCGCATGGAACGGACTAAAGGCTTTATTTCTTAAAGATTGCCCTTATGCGTATTATGTACATTACTTTTCTTACCGACTACTACTGACAGTAGTTGCAGCAGTCAAAAATGAGATTTCTATTTGGTTATTTTTCTCAAAATTGACAACCACTATCAATCTTATTAGTGCTTCTTCCAAACATCATATCGAGTTACATCATGCTCAGGCTATAAAAATTATAGATATGGTAGCTACTGGAGAACGTGAGACTGGTAGATGGGCAATCAAATTGGTAATTTACATCGAAGTGGAACTACTCGGTGTGGATTACTCATTTTTATTTTATTTGCAGCTTAACAGATATGTACGGTGCAACTATTATTGTGCTTGAAAGTATGGTTCAAGAAGGATCTTCTAACTCTATACGTGGAGAAGCTGGTGGTTACTTAATTGTGATGAAATCTTTTGAATTTATATTCATCTTATATTTGATGCATAAAATAATAGGGATTACTAATTTACTTTATCGAGCTTTGCAGCAAAAATCTCTTGACATCTTAAATGCAATGGATTCTGTATCAACTACTAAAGCATTGCTTCGAACTTTGAGAGATGCCGAATTTGATCTTGTCCTTGGAAATGTGAAATCTGTTTGCACACAATATGAGATTAACATACCACATATAAATGTTTTGTATAAAAAGGCTACAGGTCGTTCATTTCAGCAATAAGGATCAATGACAATTTAGCAGCATTATCATTATAATATATTTAACTCAACAATATGTTTTCAGTTGGAAGAATTAAATTCTAGATTCAGTGAAGGGATAGTGGAACTCCTTATACTTAGCTCTGCTTTAGAATCTAAGGACAACTTTAAATCATTTAAAGCTTATGCTATTTACAAGCTTGCTGAGAAATTTTATCCTCAAGATTTCAATAAACAAAAGATGTATTATTTGAGATCTCAGCTAAAGCATTATCATATTGATTTGATTCATCATAAGAGATTTCAGAATATGTCTATCATTTCTGAATTATGTCGAGGATTAGCAGAAACAAAAAAATCACAACACTATCATTTGATTAACAGGTTGATTCGTCTTGATTTGACTTTACCTGTTTTCACTGTCACTACAAAGCGAGTATTTTCAGCTATGAAACATGTTAAAACTGTGCTTCGCAATAAAATAGAAGAGGGGTTCTTAGCGGATTCTATGATAATTTACATTGAACGAGAGTTTGTTGAAGATATTGATTCGGATTCGATCATAGATGAATTCTATCTTACAAAACATCAAATGGTGCAACTTTGATAGTGTAATTTATTTTTATTTTTATGTACTTAATTTTTTTAATATATTTTGTGTTATGTATTTGGATTGAAACTTTATTATTAATTTGATAAATTTATATATACAAGTTAATGATTGATCTTAAAAAATAATTTGTATTGTAGCCAGGGTAGAAAAAATTCCTAGCTCCACCCTTGTGTAAAGGTAACCTTTTGGTGTTATGGTTTACAATCTTCTTTGTAAGAGGAGTTACCGTTTAGGCAGCTGAAGTTAGGTTAAGGCTGTTGGAATGGTTCCGACAGGGGTGGCACGTGGCTACCATGCGCCAAAAATGGCTTTCACTATTGGCGCTTCCATTGCATGCATCAATCAGGCTTAGTATTGCATCAACTAGCTTACCTAGTATGCCTCGTCGTGGTCTTTTTTTTAGTGCAGGTGGTGAGCTTCACTACTGCCTAAGATGAGAGATCAACAACTATAAAGTTTTTGCCTTCCCTTGTTTTACTTGATTTTTTATTTGGTTATTTATTGCCATTGTGGTTTATTTATCTAGCATCTGGCAGCATCATGGAGACTGGGTTGTGGTTATGACAATGTTTTTGATGAATGTTTATGAAAGGCAATAATGATAGCAATTGTTATTATTGTTCATGTCGAAAAGATTAAGCATTGAAACTGTTGTTGTTGGGTAACTAGAACCTGTAGAGGTTATTGTGACTGAAGGAGATAAATGGGGTTGTTGGTACTACTTACGATGAGGTTGTTACTAGAAAGGATGTTGTTCTCGATTAGAATGAAGGAGATAGATGAAATGGTGTTGTTGGGGGGATGTCTTGGTGTGGTTCAAGTCTGGAGATGATGGTCTAATGGAGGTTGTCTGTTGTTGCGATGATGGAGGAGCTATCCACGGCAGGGACGGTAGTTAGACTGAAGGAGAGAGATAAGGAGAGAGCATGTGTTTTTAAGCGGTGATTTTTCTATTCTTTATTTTTCTTTTTTTTCTCCTTTTATTTTTCACTCACCCTCTAAATTTTTGTTGTCGTGGCTTTGGTTTTTGATGAAATAAATGAAGTTAGGATTTTCTTTGTGTGCTTGGTAGCCCCTCCTCTTTATCTTTACTATTCACTTTTATTTATAACCCTCTACATAAACTTTTTATTTTTATTTTTTTATCCCTTATTCTAAGTATATTCTAAGAATATCTCTATTGTATTTTTTGGTCCTTCATTCCTTTTATTTTACACTTTACCCCACTTCTTTATTTTACTATCTTTTGATTTTTTTTAATTTTCTCATTTTTTGAAAACAAAAGCTAATGTCAATTTGATAAAAAAAAAAAAAATTGCTCAAGAATTTTGAAATGAATGTGTTAATGGTTATAATGTGTAGAAAGCATATTTTTGAATTTTAATTTTTGGAAAAGACATTTAAAATTCAAAAATGGGTGCAAATGGTTAAAATGCATTGAAAATATTTTTTTATTATTATTTCTTTTCCTTTCTTGAATTCTTTTTTTTGTGGAATTGAGGGTAAAAAATTGAGTTATGACACAAACCTATAAACAAATAATCATTTACACACACAAAGGTTTATCACTTACCTTTATTCATTGATTTCATATAAATCTGCCTAAATAACGGATCATATGAGTAATTTGTTGGAAATTAGGTTTCATGATTTTTTTGAGACTTGATGCTTCTGGTCTAATAACCAGAGTTACAGGATTAAAAAGTTAACTCAGCTTAACATCATTATTATTTTTTTACTTATTTTATTTTTTAGTTTCATCATTCAATATTTGTTTTTTTACATGATTTTTGTGGTTTTCTTCATTTTATTTTTATTAGGTTGTCCCAATCTCATGACGTTGGCCTTGGGTTTGGTGAGTTGACCTAATTTGGCTCGACTTTTATTACCCGAATTATAGATTTAGCATGCTAGCTCAGATTGATCTGAGCAATGTTTTTCCCTTTTAAATCTAATTTCATCATTTCATATTTAATTTTCTAATAATTAAGCTACATCATTTTTTGTCTTTTGAAAACAATTCTTTTTTCCCAAGTTATCATGATCACTTTTTTTTATTTAGTACATTTGTTGTCATTGCTTTTTTTCATCTAAATAAAATAAAACCAATTTATTTGACTTAGTCGGGTTTATAACCAGAGTCGTAATTTGTTTTAAACACATTTGCAGTATCTAAACATTATTTTTTACAAAAAAAAAAGATTATCTATTTACTGCGGGCATTGAGGCTAGTTCATTCTAATTTGCATGTGCTAGTTAAGTGCTTCAATTGAAAATGTTTAAATATGTCCTAAAATATAGTTTTTAGCATCAAATCATATTAAAAAGATTATCTTTCACTTCATAAGCTCATATAAAAGGAATTCTATTATGATTTGGTGCTAAAATTATTTGTCATGGCATATTGGAGTTTATTTTAACATTTTAAATGAACATTACATGATATCATCCATCAATTCATCCATTAAATATTCTTTCTAATTTGCATTTACTTGTTAAGTATTTTTATCTGAGTCAAAATAAACTTCAATTTGCTATAAGAAATAATTTTATCATTAAATCATATTAAATTCTAGAGAACAAAATAAAAAATTTATTATGATTTTACTCTAAAATTGTCTTTTAGGGCACATTTAGGATTATTTAGAAGTGGAAAAACTTAACTAGTTTGTATAAATTGAATGGAATATTCAACTATTATTAATAGTATATTGATTAAGATATGGCATTGTCAAATGTTCACTATATTTAGGGAAAACTGATAAAATTAAAAGGTTTGGGATTCAATTGATAATTAGATAACA
>Ga0325403_1001944_pt1 | contig 17883 bp, 13 predicted proteins | sample PopdelMetagenome_19_FD_205665 | JGI IMG/M metagenome (GOLD analysis project Ga0325403, IMG submission 205665) | Populus deltoides microbial communities from Bellville, Georgia, United States - Xylem-PdKOR-R4 | ecosystem: Host-associated > Plants > Phyllosphere > Stem > Wood/Secondary xylem...
GATAATCCCACAGCTCCAACATTTACACAGTCTCCTCCGGGAGCCATCTTTTTTATGGTTTTAATGTTTCAGCAAATCTTCACTCCCCTGCTTTGCTTTGGAAAGGGTTTACACCTCCGAAAATAGATGTGTTCATATGGCTTCTCTTAAATGACAGTATCTGCACAAAAGGTTTCTTAGCTGAGAGGAGAATCATCAATTATGATGAAGCTCTTTGTCCTTTCTGCTGCAAGGAGATTGAGACTGTACATCATCTCTTCCATCTTTGTCCTACATCATGGTCTCTCTAGGGTAGACTCTTTAGTTGATTTGGGTGTGTAGGCTGTCTGCCAAAAGACCCGAATCATAACCTTCAGGAATGGTCCGGCCTAGTAAAAGGAAAATTTCAGCGTTAGGCAATTACCTTTCTTTGTAAAGGATTATACTGGTCAATTTGGATAGCGCGCAACCATATGATATTTGACACCAAAACTCCAGACTGGGATGTGATTTTTGACCTCACCTTTCATCTATTAGTCTTTTGTTAAAAATTTCAGCTATACAGGCTCTGATCTTTATAGGAATCCTGAATGTATCATGAATTGGACTAACTAGTCGGGGCTATAGATTCCTCACTCTCTTTATGTTTTTTAATTCCCCATGTAATCTTCCTTAGCAGCCCTCATCTTTTTAATGGGGATGCCTTATTTATAATATTCTCGATTACTATAAAAAAAAACTATTCACGTAAAGTAACTCTTCACCGGATGATTTCTAAGCAAAGTCCATTGTTCAGAATAGAGAGCACACATTGGCAAACCTCCCTGAAAAGTTCCAAGAAGATCCAACGATGAACGAGTAAGAAACAAGCTAGCACCTCCAGCGAGCCTAGGGATTTTTTTCCAGAAAAATACTAACTACTTCTACTAAAAGCTTAAATTAATGTTAAGGTTCCACTTTATTTAATTTCCTATACATGTTAAAAGAATCCTGTACCAAGTGGAATAATGTAATCTCAATTACATTATGTCTATGTGTCCATTACATGCCATATGTAATATCTCAATTTTTAACCTATATAATTCATAGGTTAATTTCGTATTAATCTTAGCATGAAAATTCAACACCTATTTTTTATATGAATATACATGAATTAATAAAAATATGAGTTCACATATCCTAATTTATTTTTTTCACTACAAAAAAATTATCATATTCCAACAAATATACTTACGGAACAAGTACCATTGGTAAATTACAATGACATGTACCAATAAAAAATGATGCAAATTCATCAATTATTATATTAAAAATAATGTTAGTCAAACAATACATATCAATTGTATTAGTGTAATAAATTTTAACATGTATCCATGAGATGTTACATAATTATAACACAAGTTGGACAATTAATTAATTACGGTACTCAATCATGTAATCTTCAATAAATCTAAGAAAATAATTGAGGAGTGTTATTAAGCGGAAGCCAAAATCTAATGACAATTCAAATTAAATGTTTGTTTAGTTTAACCGTAAAAAAACTGCATTTAAATACTAGAGGCGCATAAGATAAAACTAAGACCTTAACTAGCATGCTTGAAGGAAAATTATATAAATAAAATGTCAACAAGATAACTAAAAACATTAAATGCAATTATTAATTATATTTTCTTAAAATTTGATTGCTTATCACTTAGTAAAAACAAATTAAATGCAATTATTCTTTTAAAATTTCAATACATAACTAAAAAATATAGCTATTAGCATTGGATTTTAGCAATGCAATAATTTAGATGCTGATTTAGCAACAAAATATGTATATATTATATTTTATTGTCAATATCAGATTTAGCAACGAAAACTCCATTGCTTCAAAACAATAAATAATTTTTAAAAATAAATTAATTAAAGAACCTTCAATAGGTTTCCCATTGCTAATGTGGTAGGATAAAATTATCTATAATAAAAAATCTATTATTGATTCCATAAAAAAATAAATATTTTTTTAAATCTCCCTCCTCTCTACTTCTCTCTAGTCTCTTCCTGTTTCTTCAAAAATTAAAAATCCAAAAACTTTTGAATTCGTTCTTGTGCAGGCTTTGCTCCTTAATATATATAATGGCAATTTCCTCTCTCACATAGATAAGAAAAAAAAAAAAAAACCACAAAAAATTTGCCTCACTCTCTTAGTACCCAAACACCACACTAATGGCGCAAATAATCAGCTAATGCAAAGGCAACATACGTCTATCACCTAAGGTGGACTACATCCTCTATGTTTGTAATTTACCTTTCAACATATCAATTGAAAAGATGTATTTTATATTTGGAAAATATGGAGTGATTCGTAAAATCCAAACCATTATCAACAACGACGACACAAGAGACACTACATTTATGGTTTTATGCGAAAAAGCAGTGGATCACTTGTCAAGGTTCAATGTGGAGAATCAATATTTGATTGTTCTGTATTTATTGTCAGCAAGTGAAAATGAGTAAGAAGTTCAATCAGAAGAAGAAAGAATTAAGAAGAGATTGCTAAGATGCCGTAGAAATATGGTGTTTCTGCTAGGGGTAGAAATATAAAGTAGAAGTTCAATCAGAAGAAGAAAGAAGAAGAAGAGATATATTTTAATAATTTTCTTCTTCAATCATGGGAAAAAAACCTGTTATTAACAATGATTTTTTCATTGCTGATGCATAAGCAATCAGAAATTTGTATCTAATATTTTTTGTTGCTGATTTCATTGCTAATTTTTACTAGCAATGGATTTTAATTTTATGTACAGTGGATTAGGAAGTTGCTAATCATTTCAATTTTTTAATTGTGCAAAATTAAACTTTTACAGAATACAATTATTTAAAAATATATAACTAAATGAATAAGAAAACACAAAATATCTCTACAAATGACTGAAACTTAAGCTATAGCGTAAATACAAATGGAAAAAAATAGCTCAACAAATTATTAGATAACAAGGCCTAATGGTTATTGCTAGGTTTATAGAATAACTTCTCTTCAACCCGCTTTTATACTAATTTTTAAAACTTAAATTGATGTAGAATTGATTACTAAAATTACACTACACTATTAAACAGTTTTACTGACGGCTATTTCCGTCGGTGACAGGAATGAACTCCGTCGGTGAAATAATTACCGACGGCCTCACCGACGGAACAAGTCCGTCGGTATACTAGTCGTCGGTAACTCCCATTTTCGTCGCTAATTCTGTCGCAAATAAAAAAAACACCCACCGACAGAACACCGACAGTCTTACAGACAGATACGCACGCGCCAAAAAAAAAGTTTCCCACTGGAACATTACGACAGAATAAATCCATCTGCAATTTCAACGATAATTACCGACAGACTATCCATCGGTAAATATAGCATGGCTAATAATTGTTTGCCAACCCTATGTGAAATACCGACAGATAATATCCGTCGGTAAATCCGTCTATATTTAATCACCAACGGAATATATCCGTCGGTAATTATGGCATGGCTGGTAATTGTTTGGCAACTCTCTGTGAAATACCGACGGATATTATCCATCGGTATGTATTTTGAAATATATAAAAAAATAATTTATTAATAGTAAAAAACCTTAATAAAAAAAATAAAAATGGATTAAACATTAAAAATATAAAAGTAATGTTAAATAATATTCATTACAAATTTAATGTGTTTAAAAAACAAAATTAAACTAGAATAGCGGCAGAGCTGGAGGAGGCTGGTTGTTCCTAGGACTATACAGCCAAAAAGAAGCTGCACAAGTATGGTCACCCATCTTTGATCTCATCTCCATGACTATTTGACTGAGCTTATCATAATTTGTCGAGAGTTGTTGATATTGTTGTTTCAACGCAATAAACTCCTCAGACTGGGTGTTCGATACTGATGGAGAGCTTCCAACGGTTGAGACACTATGAGCCGAACGCAAGTTTTCAGCCGTATTGTTGGAGAGCCCGTATACCCATTTTTTATCGGGTCCGCCAAACGATCCCACCTCCATCCACAAATCTGGATTGAAATCTGGATGGGTCGACAGATTGTCCCCATATCTCTCCCTTAACCGGTTATTATAGGTCTCCTGAAAATTCCGTCGGTAAAAAAATCATCAAATGTAATTCAAGATGTAATTCAAGAAAATAATAACTTACAAAATAAAATGAATGAACGAACATACCACGAAGTGCTGAGCACGGTTGACCACGAACCGCTGCACCCCTTTTTGGCGGTCTTGACTCCGCACATGCGTCTCTACAAACAGCTCCATTGGACTTGGTTCAAGTCCAAGAGACGAAGCCTGTAAGGAAAAAATAGGTTGAAAGGTAAATATATTATAAGGAACAACAAATTAATTAACGATATATTTCATTAAAATTAATCTTACCATCCGTTTTGCATGTGCGCTGAATGGGACAGATCCGCCAGTGTGCGTGGTCACCGAACCATGAATTTGCCGGTTCCAGTTGTCGGCGCCGGACTGTGAGCGCCGTGAGAACTGCTCTGAGGTCACGTGCTCAATATATGCCGTCCATATTTCCCCCGAGATGAATGGCGGTTTGAATTCCTGTCAAACCGCCACCTCATTCCATCCTTCAAGACCATTATCCCTCGCATGTCTTTTTGATTTTTTTTTGGTGTCATACCAAAAATCACGCAACCTACTTTTATAGTAACAAATTAGAATTTAAAACATAAAATTATAAAACAAAAATAAATATTATTTTCGATGTTATCTAGTTGCCGCGTGATTCTCCCATACCCTCCTCACAACATTGTTGTCCACCCTATCCCACTCAAACTTTTTCTGTGTATATAAATAATCCATATAAAATAAAAATAGTACAACATATAAAATTATAAAAATCATTTATTAAAAATAAGCTGGAAATTAAAAATTAACACCGACCTGAAATCGCTTAACCATGCATCGATATTAAGTTTCCACTCAAGATGTCTGGAAACCTGGCTCCATTGAAACAACGGAACCTCCATCAACGATTTATATGCCAAAGTTATAGTCCTTGCAGCCTCAATGTTTGTGAACTTGAAATTAAATAAAAGTAATAATATTAATTAGTTGTTCATAAATTATGTTATATATATATAAAACTAAAACCTAAACAAACTTACATTGAGAGGTCATCCTTTCATTGTGTTTGGTACTTGCGGGTGAATTGACCCCGCTGTAAAGGCACATTGTTGTTAAAGTGAGGATGCATACTGTTGAAGTGTTTCCAGGCTTCACCGTCAGAATGATGAACCATCACTCCATCAACCACATGGTGTGATTGGTGCCATGTCATGTGCTCAGCAGTCCTTGGTGACATGAATAACCTCTGCAGTCTAGGTGTGATTGAGAAGTATCTAAGTTTTTTATATGCCACGAGAGTCTTCCCTCTACCAGTTTTGGGTTTGTAACGGGAATGCCCGCATGTCATGCACTCAGTCATCTCAGCATTTTCAAGGTAGTATAACGTGCAGAAGTTAGGGCATATATTAATTTTCTTGTATCCTAAATCGAGGGGTTTCATCATCGACTTGGCAGCATAGAAGTTCTCTTTCAGCTTATTCCCTTCAGGTAAAATGCTTCTCGCTCATTCAATAATCTAATCATAACCGTGATCTGACTTGATGGTGAACACCTGTGCTACTGTTGATAATTTATTGTGGTTTATTCAGCCATCCCATAATGGTTCGTCAAAATCTCTCAACAAATCAAAAAACCTTGGTGCATCTGTATTAGGTTCTTCTTCTACGATTGGACATTCCCTGACATTACCTTCACTCATTCTCATTGCATCCATAACAATATTCATGTAAGATTACTGTTCTCATTTCCAACTTCAGGCATGTTGCTAGCACTAGAAGTTGACCCAACCACATGTTCTTCCATGCTCTCATCAGGAACAAATAGCTCTCCATGAGCATACCAACACAGGTAATCTTCCATAAACCCTTTGTTTAGAAGATACATCGTTACAACATCTTGATGTAGAAACTTTAAATTTTTACACTTCTTGCATGGACACCTAATACCGCCATCAAAAAAATTCCTCGGAATAGATGTTGTGAAATTAATAAAACCCTGGACACCGTTACAATAATCCATCCTCCGCAATCCTTGAGGTGAGTCTTGATACATCCATGAACGATCATCCATGACTTCTATTGAACCTCTATAAAACATAACAAAAATATTAGTTTTCCCTGACATTATCCAACAAACTAAAATAGCACTTATGTTAAATATTCATTATCAATTATCAACTATCAACATTCATACATACAAATTTATACATATATAAATTTACAGAAATCACAACTTCGAAATGGAATTGATAACAATTAAACAAGACTCGTTAAACAAGCTATTAATTGTTTATTTCATCATAATGACACATTTAATTCAGTATAATTCAAAAAAAATTTCAACAATTTACAAACAAATATAATTTGACAAAAATCTAAAACAAACTATAACAACTACAAAATTATACATTCATACTACAAGTTTCTTTGACAAATAACAATTAAACAAGTACAAACGTTAACAAAAAACATATACTACAACAATAAAATTCACAATTAAATATTAAAACTAAAAAGGATAGATTTACTTACAAAAAAATGATAAAATCTACAAGAAATGGATATTGTGACCACGTACAAGATATAAGAAATTAACTTGAGTGCTCGTGTTGAGAATAGTGGAGAGTTGGGATGGGTGGTTGGCTGCAGTTTGGGAGGGGAGAGGTGGGATGGGAAAGAAGAAAAAGAAGAAACAGAAGAAGAGAGTGTCGGCAGATGGGTGGGTATATAATGGCTTTTACCGATGGAATCACCAATGGAATCGTCGGAGATTCCATCAGTGATTCCGTCGATGACAGTGCCACGTCACTATACGGCTATCTCAGTTTGAATCGCTCGGTCATTCCATCGGTAAAATCATCTGACGTCACCACGCCGTTGCATATTCGAGACAAACTGTATACCCCGTCGATATATACCAACAGATTTTGAGACGGAAAAATTTCGTCGGTAATTCCGTTGGTTTTCTCTGGTTTTCTGGTAGTGTTAGTTCTTATCATTTTGATTTAATTACCTATCATAAAAATAAAATTTAACATGAAAGTTTAAAAAATCGCATGTTTTATGTATATTTAATTATGTTCAGGTTAAAGAAAAAAATTATTGAGACACTTAATTTATAAGATGGAGAAAGAAATTGGCTAACAAAAAAAAATGTCTTATGAGCCATGAAATTATTTTATAACAAATCCAAATTCAAGTCCAAAATAGATTACCAAAAAGCTAAGAGTCTTATGACATACAACCTTATTTAAGTTCAAATCCAAACCTAAGACCTAAGTAGTTTCTAAACCCGATCGAGCTAAAGAAGTGCGTTTATGAATTAAGTTCAAATCCACTTTACTTAGGCTCATCTATGACTCTTTAATTTTCTATTATGTAAACTACAAGAAAATCTGGTATATTTTCAATGTGAGATCAGGGGTTTTGGATTTCATAAAAACATGTCAACCAATAGTTATTTGAAATCAATTTTTTATTCATCTATAATTTATTTTAATCATATTAATATTTCATATTAAAAAAAGTTTGTTGAATAATAATTTATAATAAAGTTTTAACTATAATAACGAGTGGATTCTACTTTTAATTTAGCTTCAAACTTGTCAATTAACCATATTTTTTCAAAAAAAATTATAAAAATTCCCACATAAATGGAAATTATTAGACCAATATATAAAGACTCAAAGATCCATAAAGAAATAATGATTTGATGGATTACTACATTAGGATAAATAACTTTTTTTATTTTGGACAGTTCTTATTGAAATACTATTAGACTTATTCGGTTAAATAATGAATGTGATGTCTTGAACTATTCAACATTTCATATAAACAATGATAGTAGCACCTACACAGTTCTCCACCTAGAGATATCCTTTGTTTTTCATGATTGTGTTCATTTTGGTCTTAAATAACTCCTAGTTTCATGAATGCATTAGAGAATTTAACATTTTATAAATTCTAAAAGAAACAATCATATTTCTAATTTATATAGGTGATTTTTTTATTAGGAGTATTCTACTATACTTTACACGGTATACCAATATATGAAAATAACCAAGAGCACTACTCACCCTTTATCACGTTGCAACTAGCACTTATTTTATCATAGAAATATATAAGAAATAATAATTTTAAAGTGGTATTAAGAATGTTCCATGAATTAGTTTTTACTTTGAATCTCGATCTTGAGATCTCTAGTCATTTAGGTAGGGTTATCATTATAATACATTATTTTTTATATTTAAAGGCTTTAAACTCATTCCCTTTAATGAGTTATACACAAGCTCTCTTGATAAACCTTTAGTTAATGGATTCATAATATTTTTCTTTGACTTCATGTACTCAATGGAAAATATCCCATTCAAGAGAAAATATTTAATGGTATTATGTCTACAATGTATATGTGTAGACTTATCATTATAGATGCTACTTTATGAGCTTTCAATTGTTGACTAATTGTCATAATGGACATACATTGTTAGCACTAGTTTCAGCTAATACGAAATATCCTTTATAAAATTTCAAAGTCATTCAGCTTCTTTTCTAACTTTATCAGGAGCAATAAACATTGTTTCATTATAGATATTACATTATATATTTTCGTAGAAAATTTCTATGATATAGCTGCTCTACTAAGTGTGAAGACATATCCACCAATGAATCTTGAATCCTTAGTGTTGGATATCAAATTTACATCACTATATCTTTCTAATAGCTTTAGGTAACCAGTATAGTGTAACTCATAGTCCAAGACATACCTTAAATATTTAAGTACTGTTTTTTTATGATCCATACTCAGATTACAAGGAAATTGACTTAGTTTGCTTATTGTGTACGCAATATCTAGTATTGTATAGTTTATAACATGCATCAAGTTCCTAATTATTTGACAATATTCCAATATGTTTATTCATTTTTTTTATTTTTTGACAGATACACACTTATATCCACTGTTGTTTTGATAGTGTTGTTATCACCTTTAAAAATAATTTTCTCAATATAATGAGATTGAAACAATGTCAACCCATTAGATGTCCTAGTAACTTTTATTTATACTATAACATCAACAACACTGTAGTCTTTCATGTCAAACTTGTTAATTAACATTTTTTATGTAGACTTGATCATGTAATCATTACTATCTTGAATTAGCATATTATCCATATTGAGACATACAATCACATGGCCTCTATATGTGTTTTTACGTAAATATATTTATGAACTTTGTTTATTTTAAACTCATTTGACAACACAACCTTGTCAATTTTTTTTCATACCATTGTTTATGTACTTATTTCAAACTATATAATGACCATACAAGCTTATAGACTTTCTTTCTTTGTTCTTTAATAACAAATCTTTTAGGTTGTTCCATGTAAACCTCTTTGTCAAAGTCACAATTTAAGAAAACTATTTTTATTTTCATCTAATGTATTTCAAGTTTGTTAATTGATGTGATGGTTATTAACATTTGTATGAAAGTTATTATTGATATAGATAAATATATATCAAAATAGTCCACCCTTTCTTGTTATTTGAATCCTCAAACAACAAGTCTTGTTTTGGATTTTTCAATAGTTTCATTAGATTTTATCTTTCTATTAAAGATCCATTTATATCCTAATGGTTTACTTTTAAGTGAAAAATCCATTAGTTCGCATGTATTATTCTTTCTAATTGATTCAAATTCACTATTGATTAACTTGTCCTAATAAAAAGCTTCAAGATAGAACATTGTCTTAGAGTAGTTATGAGGTTTGTTTTCTAATATAAAAATCAAGACCAAATATTTTAGTTATTGTTTCTCATTTTACTCTTTCTAGGCTCAAATTTATCATTTTTTTAATTAATGATGATTATTTGAGCTAGCTTCAAACATTCTCTTATTTGAATGATTTTCTTATGCTTCCTTAATGGAACACATCTTTAAGGAATATAATATTACTTGATTTCATTATAGTATTGGGATGAATTTCCTCAATATTTGACTTAGGTATAAGAAATTAATAGTCACTATTATTGTAAGCATATCCACTAAAAATACAATCCATAATTTGAGGTATTGCTTTGACCTTTCTAGAATAAAAAACTACCACTTTTACAAGACACCCTCATACTTTGAGGTATTTATAGGAAGTACTTATTTCTTTCCATTATTTACACCATATGTTTTTTAATTTTTTATTGGGTACTATGTTAAGTATATAATTGATAATCAGAATGGCCTCACACTATAAGTTTTAAGGTGTTATGGAACTTAATAACATGACATTCATTATTTATTTAGTGTTGAGTTTTTACATTCCATAATGTGATTTTATTAAGATCGATAATACCATTTTGAAAACAATAATTGAGGAGAGGATAGGGGACTAATGTGAACATTGCAAACCCCTTCCCCAAGCAATTTAAAATGATAAGATGAGAGAGAATAAGGAATAAAAGAGAGAATATTAACTAATATAAAAAGGTAATATGAAGAAAGAAATTGGGGTTTGAGAAACTTGACCCAGACTTAACCTATACTAAGAACCAAAGATATTGAAATTCATGAATTAACGTCATAAGGTCAATTACACCTTGACAAGTCAGGATTTCTTCTTTATCACAACAAAGAACATGTTTGCTTCAAGAAAAACATAATAATATTGTTAATTTGAAGGCTACTAAAATTCACAGCAAGGAAAACATTATATAGTCCTAAGATAATTAACCTTAATGGATCCATATTGGGTTGCAAACCATTGAGTTTTCAGCTAACACAAGCCTAATGACTAAAACAAACCTAAAACACTTAATTTGGGCCAAAACAAACCCAACTGAACTTAAAAATCTAAACTAAAATATTATGATTCAATTAATACTTGAAACAACAAAAAAAACTAAGTAAAATCTTCAAAATAATACAAAGAAACAATCAGCCCTGTCTGTCGCACATGTGTAACATTGCAACGATCATCCTTCTAGATCATGATCTTTGGTGGTGAAGTGGCTAAAAAGGATAAGGAATTCTTTTCCTCTATTAATAAGAAAAGGGAATAAAAATCACCACCTGGTATTTTGGTTATTAGGAACCCTGACTTGTTTCTGAGTCTGGATAAAGGGACTGATTGCATAAAGAGAAGATATTAGCACTCCTATTATGCCTTACCTGAGGTAAGCTACATTGTTTATTTGTCTGGTATAAAATACGGTAATGTCATGTTTTCTAATATTTGGTCTATCTAGGGTTTAAAAAAATTCATCATCAATAAGAAAATCCTTATCTTATTAGGTTATAACCTAACCATTGTAATATAAAAACATAAAAAATAAAATGAATTATCTTTTTATTTAATATCAGGAATGCGTCTCACATACAAGTTCATAATCTCATTTATTGAAAGAAACAAAATATTTTTTTTGTGTTTTTGAAATGTAAGCCAAGTTCTAACGGATAATCATAAACTAGTTATGATACCCTTTGATTGATTCTTGTATTTTTTTTCAAAGTATGATAAAAAACAATGTTTTTTATAAAAAATAAAATATGAAAGAAAATTTATAATTTGGTCATATGAAAGAAAATAGAATATTTTTTTTAAAGTATGATAATCATAAACTAGTTATAATACCATTTGATTAATTCTTGTATTTTTTTCAAAGTATGATAAAAAGCTTTTTTTTTATAAAAAATAAAAAATGAAAGAAAATTTTATAATTTGGTCATATGAAAGAAAAAAAATATTTTCTTATTGTTTTATTATTATTATTTTCTAGGCTTTGTTTGACAAAAACTTATAAAACTACCAAAACAGGTCTAAGGAAGTGTTTGTCAAAACAAAAACTCTAGGATTAAATTTCATCAAAAGCTTGTTATTGATGTAAATAAGTCATAGATTATTTACTAATCAAGCATAAAAAATGGTTATGTACAAAGAAATGGACCAAACCTGGTTTGATCAAGAGTATAAGGCAATGTTCTTTCCAGGAACATGGGGAACATGCCTAGACCCTAACAATATGAAACCCAAATCACACTACTAGATAAGGTCAAACAAAAAGCACATATTTGTTAGAAATCATAAAAGGATCAATAATCAAACATTTGTTCACTTTGATTATCATTTAAACATCACAATTTTGTCAAAATAGGTTTTGGTTTAAAACCAAAACTCTAGGATTAAATTCCATCAAAAACTTGTTACAAATCTATCTTTCTTATTTTCAACTCCAATATAGCTTCTAAACCTCGAATGCAAGCCTCATACTTAGTTGTATTGTTAGTGCATTCAAATTGTAGCTTAACCAAAACTGGATACTGCTTTTTATCAGGAGAGATTATTATTGTACTAGCTTCATTACAATATACATTTATTGCCCTGTCAAAATATGGTCTTCCAATTTGTCTTCTTTTCTTCTTCCTTGATTAACAACACATTTTCATCAGGAAATTCAAAATCCAGTTGCTTATAATCTTCAATAGAATTGTCCGCTATATGGTCAGCAATTACGCTCCATTTCACGACTTTTCTTGTCATATGCATTATGTCGTATTTTACTAGCAAAACTTGTCATTTTGTAGTTCGACTTGATAGATAGGGCTTCTCACAGATATACCTTACTATATTGTATTATGCTAATAAAACTTGTCATTTTGTAATTCGACTTAATAGATAGGGCTTCTCACAGATATACCTTAAAGGATCTACCTTTGAAATCAACCACGTAGTATGATGCAACATATAATGTCATAATATTTTTGCCACCTATACCAGCACACAACCTAACTTTCCTATCACATATATCTAAGCTCGTTGTGAACATTTTACTTAGATAACATATGGCTCTTTTTTTCTTTCTGGTTTCATCATGTTGGCTTAGTAGACATCCTATAGCTATTTTAGTAACTGTCAGATATAGTACCAAAGGCCTTCCTAATACATGAGGAAGAAACAAAGGTAGGTTCTGTAAGTATTGTTTGATTTTATTGAAGGCTTTTTGACACTCCTTATTCTAAGTTCCATGATTATTTTTCCTCGGTCGTTGAAAGATAGATTCACATGTTGTTATTAGTTGGATATGAACCGGGCAATATAGTTCAGCTTTTGTAAGAATCATCTCACCTTTTTCTCTATCTTAGAAGATGACATAGATTGAATGACCTTCACTTTATTATGATCCACCTCTATCCCTCTACCACTTACCATGAATCTTAGTAACTTTTCAAACTTAGTTTCAAATAAACATTTTGTATGGTTGAGCCTTAGTTTGTACTTTTCTAATCTCTCGAATAACTTTTTTAAAACCAAGACATGACTCTTTCCTTTCTTGGACTTGGCAATCATATAATTCACATACACCTCAATTTCTTTGTGCATCATATCTTGAAATAGAGTCAACATGGCCCTCTGGTAAGTGACCTATGTATTTTTCAACTCAAATAGCATAATCTTAAGTGGTACTCTATGTACTACGGTATATGTATTCAAACCATACATATCCTAATAGGACTAGGCAAAAATATATGTATATTCTTGTAACATGTGTCTCTTTTAGCATATGATTTGGTAGCATATTAAGAGCCGAGCAATTATTAATGAGCAATTTACCTATGAGGCAATCTTTACATTAGATAGTTATATACATGGGCTTGTTGTGTCCAGTTCCCCTAACATCCAACTTATTTTTTATAAAATACAGGTAATTGGTCACATGGATTCTCCCTACTACATCTTCCATGGTTTTCTACATAATGTCCTGAGGTATATAAGCCTCATTCAACACCTTTTATAAGGCATTTTGGTATGTCTTAGAGTTGAGTATCAAGGACATAAGGAAGATCCTGGATAAGGTTTCCTTTAATTGATCTACTATATAATATTCACTATACTTTATCAACTTCAAGAAGTCATTCGACTCTTTCTCAACCACAGGTTTGTTAACCTCAAGTTCTTTGTCAAAAACTGTCACTTCCTTGCCTTTAGCTTTTCTTAACTCTTTAGGCATGAAGTAAAAACCACTTCGAGTCAGCCTATTGATCTCAGTTTGGAACAAGGAAACAAGGGTCTTGATGTTAAAAGTACAACTGTAATCATAAGGCATCGTATTATAATCTCCTATATTTGCACAAGAAGATTTAGCCAAGATTAATTTGGATGGCCCATTAACTATTGGTTGGACCCTACATACCTCTAACTATTTCTCTTGACTTTCTATCATTCTTACCTCTTAACTACCTTTCATGGCCTTAATCCTTAACTCTTTTAAGGTTAGCATTCTTACAACCTTTTAGCAAAAATCAATGCACTCCCCAATGTGATGTTCCTTCCTTTCATGGAATTCATAATGGTTACCTTTCTCTAAATAATACTCAATATCTTTTTTTTTTAATCTTAATTATACCAACATGTTGTATAACCTTTACATAGACTCAGAAAATTGTCTTTACTCTCGACTTCCATCATACCCACTCCACTATTACCTGTAGCATAGTTAGGTAACATATTCAAATTAACATTAACTGAATCCTTAAAAGTTACTCATCCTATCTTGATAAGTTCTAACAACCTTTTCTTGAAAGCATAACAAGTTTCAATACCATGGCTTTGCCACTGTAGTATTCACAAGTTAAATCTGGCTTGTACCAGACATGAAAAAATGGTTGTAGTGGAAGTACAAGGATAAGAACTATATTCCCAATACTCATTAATTTGGCATACAAATCTTTCAAGGGCATAAGCACAGGTGGTAGTTATTCCAGGGTATTTCTTATGTTTGGTTTTTAGCAGTTCTTGTTATTTAATTGGTTATTTGATTGATTGGTTTGATTTGGGGCAAATGGTTTGGCAAAGTTAATATAGGTAACTTTAGAGGTAGATGTTTGAGAGTTATGATAGTTTGATTTCGTACCTTTATACCTATGTTCCAGGTTGTTCGCATCACTCTCTTTTTTTTTCCTAGCAAAACCTTTCTTTTCCACCAGCTTAGCTATGTGTCTAGACTTATTCCCTTACTCTAATCTTTTAGCAATACATATAACATTGTAGAAATGTTGAGATGAGCAACCCAAGAAATGTTCATAATAAAGGGACTTGAAGGTATTGGCGAACAAAGTCACCATTTCAGTTTCTATCAAAGGAGGCTAGATATGTGTGGCATCATCTCGCCACCTTTGCACATATACCTTCACAGACTCTTGGTTTCCCTTCTCTATTGTCATTAGGTTGGTTTTGCGGAAGGCAATTTCTAGGTTAAATTTGTACTGTTTTAGGAAGGACTCAACCAATTCTTTTCATTTCTTAATCCTGGTATTATCCAATCTCATGTACCAACACAGGATAGACCTTATGAGACTATCTTGGAAGAAATAGATAAGCATTTTATCATTATAGATCATTTCATCCATCTTGTTGTAGTATGACCAAAGATTAGGGTTTGAGCATTCAAGTCTGTTGTACTTGATAAAGTATGATACTCTAAAATCCTTTGGCACTAGACATTTTTTAACTACTCGTATAAGGTCAAATACATCATTCCCTCAACTGCTTTCAATCTCTCTTCTATAGCAGACAACTTGTCATGGTTCATAGGACCAATAGATATATCATAATAAGGTCCTACAACAGTTATATCCACAACGATTGAAGCTTGAGCTAGCTGGACGGGGGGAAAGGGATAATTGGTGCTCCATTATTGAATTTTCCCCTAAGTTTTGAGATGTATGACGGACATGAGCTATTGGTGCTTCTACAAGAGGTTGTGTAGATGTCCCTTTCCTATTCTTAGATCTTAAATGTTGATCGAGTAGATTGGTTATTTGAGCAACTTTATTCTTCATATATTCTAACTCGTTCTGATAATGTGATTCTAGATGGGCTCCCTCCTCGTTCTCTATTCTTTTTCATAGTTGGGTGAAGTAGACTTTAGGCGGGGGACTTATGTTTCACAATTCGTAATGTACGACAATTTATGTCAATGTATATTGGATATGGATTTACCTTTCCAAACTGATTCATAACTTTCATAACTCCTTAGGCAAGATTTTCTGAGTCTAACTGATTATTGTAAAGGAGCATTTGCTAAGTTCTTATTATGATTGAATCCCAAAACATATTAGAAAGAAAGATAGGTTGTCATCCTCTCATGAATTAAAGAGTTTATACATTGTTTGAAAATTTTAAAAATTCAAAAGCCTTATACATCACTACTCATAGAAAGCATCTCCTCTATTAGCTATGTTTATAATAAAGGAATTGATGACACTCAAGTGTTCTCGGTACTTTATAGCATCATTTCCAATCTAGGTGACCTGTTGCTGCAACCTTTCAACATGACAGGTTATTTACTCAATCTGCTTTGTTATTTTGTCTTATCTTATCATGGAACAAAGTATTATCAGTGATCAATACTCCTCTGCTGGTTGTTAAAGCCTCGTTGCTTCTTTCCAGCACTCTTATTATAGTCTCTAATTGTTCTAGCATAGTCATTACCCTTTACAGCTCCTCCTTTTTAATGTCAAGCTTAGCTATTTTAGAGTTAATTTAAGCCACAAAGCTGTCAATATAGTCTTAGTCCTAATTAACTATTCCTTCATCTCAAAGTAATGGCTTATTAACTTTTTCAGACCCTTCTCTTATATTTTTACCTTAGATTGCAATACCATGATCTGACTTTTAAAGACTAAGCTCTCTTAGGGTAGTTTCTCATATTAGACTCACCATCTTTCCTAACACTTCTCTCTTTCTCATACTATGTTATATATTAGGTCCAAATTATTCTTTCCTCTTCTATATCAATCCTGGATAATTAATATTTCTTTTTCTCAGCCTTCAACTATTTTTGTATTATCTTTTATTACTTACAAGAATTGTAGTGATCTTAATTACATCTGTAGGATAATATTACATGCATTTGTGTGGTGTCGTATAATATCCAATCATGAGTCTACATTTGCCATGAAATCGACCCTTAGTGATACCTTTAAAGCCATTCAACAGAAACCATAACTTATACAAACCTAGATGACCAACACGTATAAAAGAGTTAACCCCTAGAGATTTCCCAAACAAGGCACCCTAAAACTAGTAAAAATTACAATAATAATCATTATATAGAATTTCACCATTGACACCACTAATAAAAGTACCATTTGGGTTACTCCAATCATGATAACCCTCATGATCAAGGCATAAGATTTAATAAAATAGAGAGCTATACTTTTGACAATTATAATGAACTTTGGATTTTTAATAGATGGATATATGATATGAATTAGTTTTTTTTAATGATCCAACTAGTCTAAAAATAAAAGAGTTAGATTTTGTTAAGATAAACCTCATTAGTATTGCCCAACTTGACTGAGAAAATATTGAAGATTATCTAAAGAGAAAAGGTAAACCTCTTATTAATTATTATGTAGCATAGTTTAATGAGTATCAGATGAGATGATCTGTATAGAAGAATGAGGCCATAACTTAGAGTAGGTTATGTAAGGATTTAAATGATAATTTTAGAATAGAAGTTGTGCTTCAAGGTGTTTCTACTATTAACTAAGTTGATACTTTACTGCAAGACTATAAGTTGGATACTAAGAGTCAATGAACAAAATTTTAGGACCCTTGTATTACCTTTACTAGGTTTTAATTTAGGAATAGTAGTCTTTTATTAAGTGCTACATCTCATGAACCTAGCCTAACTCCTAACTATAAATATGGACAAACGAGTCCTCAATGAAGTGTCAAATATGAGTTCAAGGGTTTTGTGTGCTAAATATTAAGGTTTTTATTATATTTCAACCAACTATACCATTAAACCCC
>Ga0325403_1001945_pt1 | contig 17882 bp, 7 predicted proteins | sample PopdelMetagenome_19_FD_205665 | JGI IMG/M metagenome (GOLD analysis project Ga0325403, IMG submission 205665) | Populus deltoides microbial communities from Bellville, Georgia, United States - Xylem-PdKOR-R4 | ecosystem: Host-associated > Plants > Phyllosphere > Stem > Wood/Secondary xylem...
AGTTTTTACTTTTCTCTTTTCTTATACACGTGGATATTAAAAATTATAAATAACAATTGATTAATTAACAAACTATGTGACCCGTGCTCAAGTTAAGTATTTTTATTTTTCACCAAAGATTATATATATGCAGATTTTATCAACGTATTTTTGTAGTTTAAAAAATATAATAAATTAAAAAATTTGTGCATATATATAATCAAATAAACTAAAAATTATGTATACTAATCAATAAATAAATAAATCATTAATAACACCTGAAAACAAAACTTGAAAAACTGAAAGATAAATGGGAATCAAGATATTTAATCTTGAAAAATAGGACATTAAATTGATTGATTAAAAAATATAACATATAAGGTTACAAATATTAAAAATATCATCTGAAAATAAATATTTTTTATTTTAAAAAACATGGATTATCTATATAAAAGATAAAAACAAAATCATGGATAAACTATAAAAACCTCTCCAAAAATTAAACACATAGCAAAAACAAATCAAAGTTATATTTTATTATTTAAAAGAGGCCCTTAAAACAAAATAAATGAGATGAGGTTGTGTCTATTTTTTTTGTTTTTTGTTTTTTGTTTTTTAACCGGTCACGTCACTTTACTTCTTTTTAATTGTATTTTTAAAGTCATATTTTCATGATAACCATGTCAGATTCAAAGTAGACATGTCAGACCTAAGGTATGCCAGCAACAGACGACATGTCGCCTGCTGAGGTAGACGACATGCAGTCTACTCTGCCCAAATTTCGGCCATCATAATGGGAGGAAAATCAGGGTTTATACTCTTGTGACCTAAAAACCTGTCTGTAACCTTTTTTTTTTACCCAAAATACATTATAAAACACCTTAGAAATCATGAAAAAATCATTCATGACCTCAAAAAACCCAAGACACCGCCCAAAAAACCAAACTCAACCCGAAATCAAAAATCAACGGGAGCTCAAATTTATTTGTTAACGAACTTTTAAGGTACAAAAACACCTAATATAAACTCCTCGCATCAAATGGGACAATTTAACACAAAAAGCTCTTATTTTAGTGGCCTAAATCGGTGCAAACGACAAGTTTCTCTCTCTACTGTTGGAATTCGGCGACCTTTCTCCCTCTCATCTCTCAACCAGGGATAAAAAAACAAAAATAAACATCTATACCAAAATGGAATTGGAACAATTTCAAGGGACTGTAATTGTATAATTCACGTGATTGTTTAAGTTAGAGGACCAAAGTGAATGTTTTCAAAACTTATGGTACGTCACATATGTTTGTCATATTTTTCATTTTAGTCCATTTTTTCTAATCCCACCCTTTCATAAGAATTTGAAATCAGTTGCTCCTTAAATAAGACTTGATTGTCCAAAAACAAAGTTTAAGGACCAAACTAAAAAAAAAAATTTGCAGAGTAACTAATGTATAATGAAAATCCCACGCATTTTAGTATATAAGTAATTCAATGCAAGTCAAGTTTATATTTTATTTCATTGGATAACCACAAAAGGTTGATTTTAGTATAATGTTGAATTGCTACTACTCTTTTATACCTATTATACCATTACAATGAAACCTATTAAAACATCCTTATGTATTTAACAAATTTTCAATTATACCTTTCTTATAATATCCAAAAAAAAAATTACAACAGTTTGAAAATTCAAGCCCAACATTGATGCCTATTCTAATTTATCTAATTTTATCTCAACATATTTGTTTATTTATTTTTTGGGTTTCTAAGAGTCACACACACAAACTTTTCATGTACATGATTGTTTTTAAAAGTCACACAATTTTTTTATGCAAATTAGACATTAGTTTATACACCAATAAAATTGTTCGTCATCAATATTGTCACCATTGACATATAAGTCATAATAAATATAGTATGACACAATAACTAATGAAGCTATTATGACTAGCTAATGGTAACACATTAATTTCCCCATTAATGATGTCTTTTTTTTCCATAAATAAAAGGTCAAGGACTGGGTGTAGGGATAACAATGGGTACCTATAGATTAGGTTTTGTACTGTCTATACCCGAACTTCAAAGCCAAAATTACTATTCTAACCCAACCTAAACCTTATTGGTTTATTTCAAGATGTTATTTCCCCTATCCTTGTTGGTCTTTGTCAAGGCACACTCTAGCACAATTTTTGCCCCTTGATTTAGCTCACTAATGAACTTTAAAGTTAACAATCAGACAAAAGGTTTAGCCGAAGAAGGATAAAGAAAAGCTACATATATTCCATTTATATTCTTCAAAGAGAGTGAGGAATGAAAGTTATAGTTGGGATAGGAGCCCTATATATATATATATATATATATATATATATATATATATTCGGGTAGGTTATTATTTATGCCCAACTAGAAACTTGACCTTTTGCCTCCGAACTCGGTCAATTAAAAACAATTTCTACTAATTTAGATCAAGTAGGGTCAATATCCATTAGTTTCGAGTGAAATTGTTATCCATAACTGCATGTATTAATACACCCAGTCGCTAGGTAAGCCAAAACATTCACAACCAAACAAAGCTTCATTTAACTAATGAAAACCAGGCCTAACAACATACAATCCCATCATGGTTGTACAAAGCCAATCATAAAGCCATTCATATAAAATCATGTCATTTTAGCCATAACAATCAATCATAAAAGGTCATGTTATTCTAGACAAGTTATAGGTTATGGACTATTTATCTCTATACATTTATTTTCATATATTTCTTTACACACACACACACCATAACTCTCTTACACTTGCTAACTTAAGTATCAAATGGTCCTATATTTCAACATGGAACTTGTTTTATAGGAAAGATCATGAATTTATGGTTAAACTTAGTCACACTAATAGCCTAAAACACAACCATAAAAATTTCAATTTATGTCTGAAGTTTTTTCAAGACTTTATCAGTGGTGTTGCATGTGAAAACTTAAATAAAAGCTAGTTCATTCCCTATCACTCCTTACCAAAAGTTCTTTGATTAGTTAACGAAACTCAATGACAAAGGAGAATAATTGATCTCCCGACTACATGAACTCTATTAGGTCTCTATCAACTCTCTCATCAAGTGAAAGTGCTAAACAATGATATTCTAGCTATATGAGAGCAATTTTGCACTTTTCCATTCCATAAACAGGAAATACAAAACACAACTTCACTGTATGCATTAGGTGTATAAAGACAACTCCAGTTTCATGAATAAATAAAACAAAACAACATGCAAATTAGGCATGACACTCCAACTGTATAAATAAGTAGTTCTCGTTATACAGAACACTTCTCAATAAAATCTAGTCATAAACGTGGTTGTCATTATAAATCTTTTTCTGAGCCTCACTTTCATGCTCCCTATAGTAAAAGATTTAGAAACGATACTACACCTTTTAAGAATAAGAATGAACATTATTTCCACCATATAAGAGACTCTTCATTGTATCATTGTGTGTTATACACTCTTCTTTTCAAAGACTGTATCTTCGTAAATGTCAACATGACAAACCATGATATTTTTACAAATCTTATAGAGCAAATACAAAATGTTAAAGACACTATAGAGTTTGTAGCACAGAAGAGCGATGTTATATGCAATATTTCCCCTATAACTTTTGATGAATAAGCTAGGTTATAGTATCATAATCTTGAGCCTAACTCCATCTTTGAATTATATGGAAGGAGCATAATATTCTTTTCAAAAAATTTTTTGTAAAAAAGGAAATATTTAAAAATAAATAAACAAAAAAAAAAATCAAGTTATAAGACTCTTGATTCAAGGTCCAACACTAACTCAACAAACATCTATCAACCATAAATGACTTTTGAATAAACTTAAAAATAATTTTAATAGTTAATGACACATGTAAAATAAATTTAGGAGAAAACACATCATAAAGACAACATTTTCCTTAAAAGGATTCGATAATGATGATTTTGATTTTCCCTTAAGCATAACCAACCCCTTATTCATATCTCCAAAACTACTGTATATTTTAGGATTCTTAGTTTCCTTAAAGAACTAAGTGGCGACTCCATTTTTCATACTTTTCCTTTTAATTTCCCATGTTCTCGTATTCATGTCACATGCGACATCAAAAACCACAAACACACAATTTCATTCACACGAGTTTTTCTATGCATGCACAACTTTTTTAATTCAGGGTAAACACCATTTTCTATACTAATGATATTATCTATCATCAGTATTTTCACCAATGGCATGCATGACACAGTAACCAATAAAGTCACCATGGCTAGCCCATGGTAGCATATTAATTTCTCCACCAATGATACATCTCATTCTCAATTAAGAAAGTTCACGAATTCGATGTATAAAAACACCCAATCACCAAGTAAGACAAGACGTTCACAACTAGACAGCTTCACTTAGTCATTGAAAGCCAAACCTAACAACATACAAATCCATATTGGTAGTATAAAGTCAATCATAAAGTCATCCCTACAAAACCATGCAATTCTATGCTATAATAGTCAGCCATACCATTCTAGGCTAGCTCTAAGCTATAGACTATTTCTCTTCATACAAATCTTTTCGTGTATTTTTTTAAACACACACCATATCTTTTTTACACTTACTAACTTAAGCATTAGATGATCACATGTTTCAATAGAGGACTTAATTTGCAGGAAAACTCATGGACTCACGGTCAAGCCCAGTCACACAACAACCCGTGCCTCGGCTATAGAAAACCCAATTTTTATCCGACTTCATTATTTTCTATAAAAAAAAATTGGTTATAATTTTTATTTTGTTCTATTCTCTAATATACTTCTCTATAAACTAATTTTGTTAATATCAAATAGTTACATGCACAATATATAAAAAATTTAAATATAAATTAACAAAAACACCCATCGATAAAATTCTAGAAAAAATATATCTTGGTTCAAGAATCCAAGCATAGCCAATCTTGGTTACATGTTAAAACTATCTTGTACAGTCTATGTAAACATTATTTTTTTTTTGTTTGTTTAAAATATCAATTTCTATTGTTTTAAAAGAATATTTTTATCTTTTCATATTAAAATTATCATAAGAATAAAATTATAATTATAATTAATTAGAGGGACCCTGTGAAGTTGATGTAATAACCTTGGGAGGGAAAGGGAGGGCAGAAGTTCGATCATTGCACAAGCACCTCTCGACAACAAACATGCCACTTTACAGAGTCTGTCATGATTATCTAACCGAGAAAGAGAGCACAAAGGAGCCTGAGGTTTTGGTCAGGTTAGGGGTGCTCCACTTTGGACCATTTGATCATCTGTCAGATGATGATGATGGTGATTGATGCCTTTAGCATCTAACTTCTGGAACCCACTTGACAGGAGTCTTACAGCTTTGTTAAAAAACAAGATGCTTGTTGCTGGGTTTTCAACTGAGATTTTTGCAACTCGGGTTTGAGATTAAAAGATTTAAATTATTTTTTGTGATTTTAAATTTAAATTTTGTGGTTATTAATATGATAATCATTTAAGGTTTATATAATCGTTAATTTTAAAGCTCCTAAAATTAATTAAAATATATACAAATTGATCCGAACATTTACGTTAATAATAATAAATAAAAAAGCATGTTGCTTCAGTAGGCCACAGTGATGGTTTCTGCTCCGCATCCGAAAAAAACTATCTAATAAGAAGTGTTTTTTTATGTTACAGTAGTGGATTTTTTGAAATGGTAATTTCATCCTCAATTCCTTACACTCAAACAACAAACAGTTCCTACCATATAATAAATAAAATAATTGGATGTTTTTCAACGTCGTGATTCAACCCATCGTATTTTTTAAAGTTTTTGAGTTTTTCTAATTTTAAATTATTTTAAGTATTTTTTGAGTTATTTTAATATACTGATATTAAAAATAAATTTTTAAAAATAAAAAAATACATTATTTTAATATATTTTTAAATAAAAAATATTCTAAAACTATTTGTTATGATACCATTACTCATTCAATATTATCGGGTTTTTAGCAACTCCAATGAATATTGCAAATTTATTGGCAACATGAGTGTGTATTTAGAACAGCAACAATAAAAGCATTATTTTATGAAATTTTGAAAAAAATACTTTTTAAAAATTAATTTTTTGTATATTTTTAAATTATTTTAATGTATTGATGTTAAAAATAAATTTTAAAAAATTAATAAAATATTATTTTATTACATTTAAAAATAAAATAACACTTCAAAAAATAATATATACTACACCACGTTATCGAACACCCCCTGTATATGCAAGTCAAGACAGACGGACAAGGCAAGACAAGTTTCTTCTCACCAAGACAATACAATATAAGGCAAGATGGTTTCAAACTTATTCAAGAAAAATAAGATTTACCAGACAAGATAAATGGCCAGACATCTTGTCACGATGTAGATAAATATAATATAATTAAAAAGTTAAATATCTCGGAAGCTATGTGTTTTTATCTGTGTGGTCATCATTTGTCTATCACAATAAATATAATCGTATTATAATATTTATTATTACCCAAATCAATCCAAAAAATTATATCTCAATCCAAAAAATTATATCTCAATCTTTTTATTTTATTTTATTAATATAGATATTTCAATTAACTTACGCGTATTTCAATTAATTCTATATATTTTAAAATTAATAAACATGTAAATCTCTGGTGATTATCATATTAGTAATTATAAGATTCGAGGAAATAAATTTCTTGATCCCAAATCACTGGAACTCATATTATATGGTGAACTTTTTATTTCTCTACTTGTGCTCCTGGGAGTAGGACAATTTAATTTATTTTGTAGTTTTATATTAACACCGTTTTATTCAATTTAACACCAAAAATTCCACTAATCTTTGTTATTAGTCTCTGAAAGAGCCGAATCTCCCGGCAAGCACTCACTATTATTTTATTGTTTGCTAGAAAATGATGTGGTGACAGATTTCGAGACAAACAGATATTTTATATCATTTTAATATTTCTTCTTTGTTTTTTATTGCCATATTCTCCTGACAAATCATGCAGGGGGAAAAAGGCACTTAAAAAGGCACAAATACAAACAAAAGCTTTTTTTAAAAAAAACTACTTTTATTTTTCTCGAGGAACAAACAGAAGCTCTTTTATTTGTTTAGTAAAAGCTTTGAAAGAACGTGATTACTGTTATGATGATGTCTCAAAAATATATGTACTTTGGAGGGAAGGTTTTTGTTTTGTACAATTAATTAATTTTTGGGTTTTGATAATCTGATATAATTTTTTTTTAGCCCCGGGGTGCAAGGTGCATGCTCGTTGGTGCAGGGTAAGTCAAGATATTTGATGTTTAATACCTTTTAAAATTATCTTTTATTAACTTTTAAATAAATATTTTTTTTAAAAAAAATTATGATATTTTAAAGAGATTCTAAAAATAAATATACAGTAAAATATAAAAATTAAAAACTTGAAACTTGAATGATTCATCATGTATTTGTAATGTATAAGTCCTATCTCTTTATAAAGATGAGAAACTAAAGTATAATTTTGCCCGTCAGTTTTAATAAGAGAAAATATCCTTAATATATGCATCAAAACTTATGGAAATATATTGGGCCTTTATAGAACTTTTACGCATTATCTCTTATACAACATTAATTTTGATGAAAATATAAAAGGTCTTCAGATAACTTTTACACATTATCTCTTACACAACATTAATATTGATGAAAATATAATAAGTTATTAGAAGACTTTTATATACTCAATGATATATGAAGGATATTATCTAAAATATAGTTGAGCTCATGGGGGTTGGGCTCTTCTCCTAAACTGAATCCACGAGAGATGAGTTTTTTAACTAGGTTGAGCCCATGACATTGAATTCTTATATAAGGCTGAGCCTATTAGGGTTGGGCTTTATTTTTAGGTCAAGTCCATAAGAGCTGGGTCTGGACATGTTGCTAGAGACCACAAGTTTTTGAGCATTCAATAGGTTTTTTAAAGCTGTTAATGGTAGTCAGATTTTAGACAATAACATGTGACGTTTGCCTTTTGTTTTCTAAGAAAAAGGGTGAACAAGCTTTATAAAAAGATAAAATAAATAAACAAGGTCTAGGCACGTGAACTTGCCCAAGGCCAATATGATTGGGCTGGATTTCTTTTGGGACTTTTTTCATTATTGTTATTTTATTTTAATTTTATTATTTAATATTGTGTTTTTATTGAAGGCTTTTTTAATTTCATCCTTCAAGATTTGATTAATTTTTAATTACTCTTCATGATTTGTTTGAGTATGCTTTTTATGAGGGTATTGTGATCTCAAATAAACGTAACGATATTTGGTTGGTGCTTGATTTTTTTTTTCAATTTTATCCTTCTATATTGGGTTTTTATTGAATTTTTTGACTTTTTTAAATTTATTCTTCAAAATTTGATTTATTCTTAACTAGTCTTCATAATTTATTTTAATTTTCTTTTATGAAGTTACTGTGGTTTCAAATAAATATCGCGTCATTTTGTTAATACTTGATTTTATGAGCGTTTATTTTTTATCATATAATTAAGTAAAAAATAATTAAATTATATCAAACCCACTAGAGTCCATGACTGATTGAGTCATGAATTTGGCCGGCTAAGCTGCAAAGACTGATCGATCCAATGTTTTTTTTATTTATAGAAAATGCTATCTTGATTTTTTTTAAAAAGCTAAATCATGGTTTTACTTGTCATTCATGTTATTTTTGTACCCAACAAGCCTAATGACACAAAATTTAATTTAAAACTAGAGTTAAAAAAAGTCATGTTGAAAGTTTTCAAAATTGATCTAGATTAATTTTAATGACAATGACAAAATATTCTTGGTAACTTATACAATCCATTTTACATTCAAATTATTTTTTTGGTAGAACCTGCAGCAAAGCGTATGTAGTAATCTAATATTTCTAAAGTAAATGAAAATATTTTTTTTTGAATTTTTTTTTTCATTTGTGCAAACTAATGAATAGAGCACATCGTAAACTCTGTTTTTAAAAAGGAGAGTATAATTTGGTTAAAAAATGTATTTTTCAATGTGGACTTAGGAGTAGAAAAACCCTTTGCGCTTCCGGCCTCTCGTGCACGCGGCGCGTCGTGCACAAACACCGAGAACCTTTGTTAATATTTTCTTCCTCTGCAAGAAAGAACTTTCCAGTTTCTATGAAAAGAAGAAGTTTTTTATTTTGATTATTTCTGTGAAAAGCATACAATTAATAAAGGAGAAAGGGCTTGTTTTTCCAGTGAACCCAGTCCACATATCAGAGGTACCCTTAAGAGCAGGCCTAAGCCCAATCCACATAACAAATGGAGCTCAAAAGCAGGCCTCAACGCATTCTTTTTCTAGGCACTAAAAGCAACTCTACACCAATATTGGTGGGTCTAAAATTCAAATTCGGGTCAAGTTTAGGAATTTGAAGCTTGTGCTTCTCCGTGTGTATTTATTTTTGTATTTTCAAAATATTATTTTTTATTTTAAATAATTTTTCAAGTATTTTTAAGTTATTTTGATGCGTTGTATTAAAAATATAATTTTAAATAAAAAACAATAACTTAAAACACGAGAGGCAAGGAATGTCAATTTCATCTTGCGTAATACCATACGCATGCACATGAGAAAAGACGGGCCCTAGTCATTCGCACTACCACAAAAAAAAAAAAAAAAAACAGGTAAGGTTAAAGATTAAAATAACTCAATGCCAAAGCAATGTTAGATAGGAAGCAAGCAGTGGCCAAGCATTTATTTCATGTCGCATGTCTCCTGTGTTGTGTTCTGTTGAGTCATATTCATCACAGTCCACAGAATTTGGGTTGTTGAACAGATTGACGAGCAATTTCGACCGTGAACCCCGCATTTAGAATTTTTACCAAACTTTTATTAACACTGCTAGCATTTAAAAAAAAAGAAAGTAATAGAGACTCGAGAGTTGGGCTAAACCTCAATTAATTTTATAATATGATGAAGAGTAAAATAAAAAAATATTGGACTAGGTTAGACTAGGTTAACACACGAAATTCATGACTTAATACATGAGATTAAAATAAACTTATAGAAGGATAAAAACTTAAAAAATCAATTATAAAAAATCTGTCAAGCCAGTGACTCGAAAGGTTAACAAAATCCCAATAAATAAAATTATCTAAAATACTGATGAATGCAATTGAAAAAAATGACTCAATTAAGAGAATGATATAAAATATTGAGGGATGTGATTAAAAAGATAATTTAATTAAGAGAATGATCAATAAAAAAATTAACAATAAAAAGAATAATGATTAAATCTAAAAGGCAAAAATATAAAATAAAATGAGGGTTAAATTGAAATAAAATTCCAATTCTATGAATTATTTAAAATAAAAAATAGTGATAAAAAGAACATGGACTAAATTTGAAAGAAGAAAAAAATCAAAAGATTGCCTTGAAAATTTACAGGGGAAAGCTCTGAAATTGAGAAGAAGAGAGAAAAGAAGGAACACAACAAAAAAAGAAATGACAACCAAAGCAAAACTTGATATTTTTTTGGTACACACGCAACCTATTAATGGAGGCGACATCATAAGGAATAAAACACCACTGTGGAAGCCGAATCTTGGCCACCGAACAACGCCATACATGTTGGATAGAGATCACAGGAGCATTCACATGCATTTACATAAGTGTCATGCATGTCCACATAAATGCCACAAGTAACCGATTTTTTAAATTAATTAATATTTTATGTATGTCTAAATACTAAATTGTCCCTGATTAGACTTGATAATCACAAAAAAAACCAAATGGAAAAGCCATTAAAACCCCTTGACCCAAGGCAAAAACAAATTTAATTGAAAGATATTTAAGTTGTTTTACTGTACATTTGAAATGAAAAACATAAAAAATACCTCTCCTTTCCAACGCACGACCTTTTGTCTCTAAGAGCATACCAATCATTTTACTGTGTAAATAAATACAAAAAATCTATTATACACTTGCTCCGAAGACCAACTATGTTATGTTTGTAATTAAGGGAAAAATCATCAGTTTACTATTTCAATCCATAGTGTTAACAAATCTAGAGCAACAATAAAAAATGCTACAGTAATTCTACTACCCATTTTAGTTTCTTTTAATAAGACATGCTTAGGATCTTTTCAAGGATTGAACACACAAAAATTCTTTTTAAAAACACATTAATATTAATGATTAACAATAACCATTAAAAAAATAATAGGAAAAACATTTGTTTGTTTGCTCATGGCATTTTTTTTCCTTTTTGCTATGTGGAACTCTTCATTTTCTGTACTTTGATCAATAAGCTTTATTTCTTTATTTTTTATCCATTGCTAGTCTTATGTTTTGGGATTTGTTTTGATTTACATGCTATTGCATGTGCAATTTAAAAACATTGTTTTCGTAAAATAATAAAGCTTGCTATTTTATATACAATTATAGGGTACAATTAAAAAAATATTTAAAAAGGTTGTTTTTTCTATTTTACCGTTCAAAGAGGCACATCTTTCCACACTTTGGTCCCTATTGTTTTTTAAAGTTTACATTTCAATCATAAAACCTTATTTCTTTTTCATTTCAGTCCCTAATAATTAATAGAAGATAGATAAAACTATCAGAAATGAAAATGAGAAAGAAAAACTTTTGATATGCCATATTTCATCGGAAAAAAAGACAAATCTCAGTGTCTATTAGTTTGTTTGGATGCTAAAAGTTCAATGAAGGTGTTTTGAGTCTCTAATCATGTTGGAAAAAAAGGATTAGAGTTCGAAAAGTTTGATTTGATTTTTAGTTTTAAGCTAATCAAAGTGTGTTTTGGCCTTGAAAATAAAGTTAAGGAGGTTTTTTTAGGTGAAAATATTGAAAATTAGGTTTTAGAGGTCCAAAAACTCGAATCCTGATTTTTAGATCATCAAAGGTATAAAAAATTGTCGCAATTGGTGTCGGATCATCTAGTTCTTTAAAAGAATGAAAAACCAGGTGCCTAGCTCTTCCCTGTCAGGTTTAGATGCATATGACTTTTTTTTTAAGAATATTGAAATTGAGCTTGACGCTTTTGACCTTCATTTTTTTTTATATTTTAAAATAAAATCCTATTTAGATAGATAAATACAATGATATTTTAAAAAAAATCATTCAATTATGCAATGGTTTTTTAACATAAGATTAGAGCTTTTTATAGTATGATTATATAAGAAACTTTATGAACAATATTTTCAAAAAAATAGCTAATGAATATTTGATTACAATAAATATAATTTTGGTTATTGTTTTATTGATTTCTTATATTATTTTCCCAAGTTAAATATTCTTTTATTTTTTCATACAATCATATAAAAATAGTCAAAAAATTACTTTTTGTTTCATGCTTCTAATACAGAAAAGCTCTTTTTTTTTTTTTTTTGTCAAGATAGAAAAAGAAACAAATGAATAACAATGAGGAAGCCTTCGCTGAAAAAATACATTTTTTCTCTTGAATTTAAATCATTTGATTTTTAATGAATATTTATTTTGATTGCTTTAAGTTTTTATTTAAATATCTATATTGTTAATTAAAAAAGTTATGGTTTCATCAAGATAAAATAAATAAATAAATAAGAAAATTTATTTTTTTTATAGAAGAAATACAATCTTATTCGAGAATTTAAATAATTGAATTTATTATAAGATGTTGGGGTAGGCGAACACTAAGATGGAATAAGACAACCAATATGTCCAATGTCCCTATTGCAATATGATGAAAGGCTATTCCTTCAATAACAAAAAAGATATTTAAATAATTGAATTTATTATAAGTATTCAATTTAATAATTATATAATTAAATAAAAATAAGTTTTTAGAATGATCTCAGAACATCACTCGGGTAGAAAAAAATAGTGAATGCTAAATGAATTGTATCCATATCTTGTCGAATTGCAAAAAAAATTGTATTTGTCAAAGAACCATCTCAACCCAATAACTTAAGTTATTAGGTAAGGTTCTATAATATAATTTATATTATTCTCTAATACACTCTCTCATGTGAAACTTGCACATGCTCACACTACATTGTGCTTAATATTTTATCAAATAAATAAGGATGGTGAGATTCGAACTCATGACCGCTTGATCATCAAGACTCTGATACCATATCAAAGAACTATCTCACTGATGACCATTTTTTCTTTTTTCCCCTTTATTTCTCTCTCCTATCCTGATAAATACACTATGATCCTCATTGCTATTTTTTTTTTAAATTCAGATCTTTTAATTTTGATTGCTGTTTTTTAGTCATTTTTTTCTTTTGTTGAAGTTTTATTTATTTTTAATTTAACTTTTGATTTTTAATTTGTATATATAAGGTATTTCGATTCAGTCCTTCTACCTTTAATTTCTTATTTTTTTCTTTTCTCTTTTGTTAAGGATTTTATGTCTTTCAATTTTATCCTTAAAATCAAGTTTATAATTTTTGTTTTTTTTAAAGCTAATAATGATTTCAATTTGATCTATTTTTTTATTTGTGTATTCCAATTTATCTCTGGATATTAGGTTTTAATTTGTTTGTCTTGAAATACTTTTTTCAATATTTTTTTCATTATGTATGTGTTATATTTAACACCGAGATACTTTAATATTGAGAATTTTAATACTAATAATAAAACCAAAACATTTGCTTAAACAATTTTAACAACATTGTTGTTTAATTATAAAACTGAAAACAAAATTAATCAGCTACATGAATATCTTAAGTAATTAAGAGAACAAATTTTTCAATGTAGCAATTAGAAAGTCTTGTTGCACCAATTAATTTTTATTAAAATTAATTTCAGCACTTTCTAGTCTAGTTAACCACTATTTAATATAATTGTGCTATGATATAGATAGGATTTAAATTTAATTTGTAATGTAAAAGAAGAAGCGCATAAACATTGTGGATGTGTTTTTAAGTATGAAAAAAATTTATTAATTGAAAACTAAAATGATAATGTCTACATTTTATAAAATATATTGTAAAATATGTGGAAAAAATATAAAAAGAGTTGTTAATGCTAATTAGAAACTAAAGTAGGAAGTTGTTTTTCATTATAAGAAGCAAAAGATAGATGAACATGTAAATATTTAATTTCATGTTTATGTAATTTTTTTAATTTTTTATTCAATTATAAAATAATTTAAATGGATATTTGTGAGAAAGACAAAGATTTGAATTCAAGAGAAAAATGTATTTTTTTAGTCAAAATTATATATATTTTTGTTAGTGTACTGTTTTTATTTTAAAAGAAACATATCTCTATTATTAGTAATATATTTGTTGAATCAAAATTTCTTTTCTTATTCATGCATTGTTTCTGAGAAAAATATTTTTCTATTAAAAATATTGTTTATAAAATTAAAACTTATTATAATTTTAAAAGCAAGCTGAAATAAAAAAAAGCATAAATCAAAAACTTCTATGCAAATTTGTAAAAAATATAAGAATAATAAATGGGAGAAAGTTTATGTAAGAAATTTACAATAAAAAATAGATATTTTATTCATATTGAATGTTAATGAGAATTTGTTTTCAAGAAAAAAAAGCATATTAGGTTTATTTATAATTATTTTTATGGTAATTGTTTATATTATTTAAATCCTATTCCAATAAATTTATTCAAAGTGAATGTTATTATAATATTAAAAAAAATCAAACAAATTTTTTTTCAAAGGCCATTTTAAACACAAAGCCAAGTGTGCTTAAGTTGAAGGATAAATATATGTGTCTAGCCTAAAATTATAAATTATGGTGGGCTTGAAAACTAGGCTAGGCTCAAATGTCTGATTTTTTTTAATTTACAAATAAGATGTGTGTCCAACCTTAAATATAATATTTTCAAAATAGCATGAATGATGCATCATTCTGCTTGGGCAGACAACGCGTGTCCACTTGCAACATTTGTTAGGATAAAAGTTATTGGATTCTGAAAATCATTTTTAACCTAAAAATATGGTAAAACCTTATAAACCTCTAAAACCCAATTTTAAACCATAAAACACCTTTTAATTGGATAAGAAATGTAAAATCAAATCATATTAAAAATTTTGTTGAGTTATGATCTACCTTGTTGGGAATTATTGAAGATATCAACCACCTCCATTGAATTCATCTTTTAAAAATGAATCTATATATATCAAAATCATAATTACTTGTGGATGGAATTTGACTATTTGAGAGCTTTTGTTTTTCTTTTTTGATGATTTGTTTCTCTCCTTTAGAGACATCTAAATACTACAATTAAAACAAACAAACAAATTTAACGATCGAATTGTAAAAAACTAAAAAAAAATAGGGATTGAATTTTAGAAGTTAAAAATTAAGGGACCAAATTGAACTCTTTCATTCCATTTAAACAATATAAGCATGATGAGGTTATATTATTTTTTAAATGTTGTTTTTGGTTCTAATATTTTGAGTTTTTTAAAAACAACCTAAAATTCAATATTGTAAAGTTGGTCTTTAATTTAATGTTGGATTATTAAATAATGTATTAGGAATGCAATAACATGCAAATTGAAATATATAACATCATATAGAATCATGTAAACATAAATTGCAAGGAATTAATTGAAAAGCTATAAGTTAAACAAAGTCTAATTATCAATAAAGCCTTAAGATTGTTGTCTAAATTATACTAGATGAATTAGACAATTGAGCTTGTATATTTTGTTTATAATCATGTATTATTATAAGAACATGGTAAACTTGCAATCATTACAAAATGACAACATGCTTACTAAAAGAATATATAAACTTGTATAAAAAATTAAAACACAATCTTAACATGCATACTAATTATATTTAAAGAAAAACTCGTGTAAGATATTTGTTAAATCACTCGTAAATATGTAAAGTTATTGTTATCAAGTATTAATTCTTTGTCTTTAAAGCTTTATTTCTCTTTACTTGGTGTAAAAGTTTTGATCTTAATAACTCTTTCAGGATTCCGCCAACACTGTCTTGTTTAAATACTCTCCTAAATAAGGTCTAATGAACTTAAAAGAATTATAACTCAATAATCTATTTACAAAATGAAACCTAAGCTCTAAATTAGAAAGAAAACAAAAAGTATAAATAGATCTTAAAATAGGAAGGGGTATGCAGAAAATCAGTTGGAGAAGAGTAAATTCTTAGCAGGAATTATATTAAAAACAATATAGAAAAACCAACTAGAAACACCTTTTTAGCCCCTTTTTATGAAAAAAAATTTAAGAACCAAAATTGATAATATTCTATTCATTATTGCTTTGATTACTCTATGTAAGACCATAATTAAATCTAAATATTTTTTAGCTGAAAAAACTTTTTAGGTTTTGAAGAAACTATTTTGAAAAAAATTGATCAGATTCTTATATTCACGAGCTAGACAAATAAATGGGCTGGAAGAAATAAGTCTATATGGTTCGTACCCAAGCCCAAATTTAAGCTAGAAAAAAAATAATCCATTGTAGCTTAATTTTTTTTTTTTATAGTGAACTAAAATCTAGGTCTGAGCATGAGCTCAGCCAAGCCGGGCCGCACATGCATATATACGAGTTTAAGCCCAATCTCACTTTACTTAGACCTCTAGGTTCTCAAAGCTTGGGTGTGAAAATTTGTTTCTTTTCCATGTTGTATAAAGTTTTTAGAGGGTTTAAGTTTCTCCAAGACATACCAACTAAGAGTTATTTGAGATTATTTTTTCATTCATTCATAATTTATTTAAATTCCAATAAAATTTTAATTCAAAAAGTGAGTAACTTCACTTTTAATTTGGTATCAAATGTGCCCATTAACCATGCATTAAACAAGTTTTCCAATAACCTCAACGCAATTCCTTAAATTAAAGCATTGTAGTAGATCTCAACTCAATCCTCAATGTTTTGCAATTGAATCTCAGACCTAATCCCAATTTATATCATGGATGTTTCGGACCTGGTCTTTAGACACCTTAGATCTTATCCAAGTTGAACGTCGAGTGATTCGAACTAATTATTGAACTCCTCATACTTGTTCTTAGCCTTAACATTGCATGACTCAAACCATGTCTCGATTCAATGTATAGTCTTGGTCCAAACCACAAGCCTCCAAACCAAGCATTCCAAAACACATCCCATCCTAAAAGCAAAGCATTTAAATCATGCCTTGGTTGGACCTTCTGACGCAGAGGTCCTTGAAAGACCCGTAAGTGCCCTGAAATTGGTTCAATCCTCCTAGGCACCCCATTACCAGTTATGGAGTAAACCCTTGGTGCCATAAACCTAGTCTTAATCGCACCCTGAGCGTCCCGAACTAAGTCTTGGATCAACTCTCGGTCGTACGCCTAGAGTTAGTCTCACACAGAATCACACGTGTTTTATATTAGGTCTTGGTCTGAATCCTATAACATCTCTAACCACTTCTAGATCTCAACCCGAATGCAGACGCTTCAAACTAAGTCCCGGTTAAAACCCTTAGAATAATTAATCCATTTCCATTTTACTCACTCTTATACCTTACTTGACTTTTAAAATATATAAAAGATAGTATAAAAAACTGTTTCGGAAACTTAGAATTTTTTTTTTAGCCCCACCAACTCTAATTTCATAAAGTCATGTACTTCAAAATCCACTTGTCAAGTTTTGATCGGAACAAACATAGTCCGTACGTATAAAAAGACACCATCCACCCCTTAGAGCATTTGTGTCTCCATCCAACCTTTTTCACTTGATATATTTACCTTCACAGCTCCTTGTATATCCGATTGATCAATAAACAACAACATCCACCATCCCCATCTGAACCCTCATTTCTTGACATAAAACAAGGACACTGTACTAACTAATTTATCATACAAAGGGAGTCAGAGAATGAGGAATCTATCCTCAAGGAACTCAACAAGGAGCA
>Ga0325403_1001946_pt1 | contig 17882 bp, 15 predicted proteins | sample PopdelMetagenome_19_FD_205665 | JGI IMG/M metagenome (GOLD analysis project Ga0325403, IMG submission 205665) | Populus deltoides microbial communities from Bellville, Georgia, United States - Xylem-PdKOR-R4 | ecosystem: Host-associated > Plants > Phyllosphere > Stem > Wood/Secondary xylem...
ACTAAGCTAGATTAGAAGCTTTTAATTATAGTATAAATGTACTATTGATGAGTCAATATACCTAAACAAAACTGGGGGCATGAAAAAAAATCCAAATGATCCAAAAGATTTGAGCATGCAAAAAAAAGGAGGTCGGAAAATAAGCACTAGTGATCCTTAATCTTGAAATCCCCAAGACACCTTTGAGCCTACAAATGTCCTTTTTTTTTTTTCATAACCAAGAGCTAAAGCCTATATTACATGCCTAATCAAGCCCCCCCCCCCAATTTTTTTATCAAAGGCAAGCAATCTGGATCGGTAGACAATGCTTTCCCATGCGAAACAAGCTCTATTATTCATACAAATAAAATGAATGCTTTGAAGACTCATTCTTTGGAACCCTTGGATTGAATCTTGAACCATTTTGACCAACAAAACATCACTGTATATTTTCACCAAAAGTAAAACAAAAAAGTTTTCATCACTTCTGAAAACTTGTCCATAGAAATCACTTGAATTTTTTTAGAACGAGTTTGCTTTAAACCGATGTCGAAATAATTTATGTGTCTGGAATAGCTTTGAAATTCCAAAAATTCTACATGAAAACAACTCCTTGTAAATAACCCAAACCTTCATTCACATAGCCTTATCCCTAAAGACACTACCAAAAATTCGCTTAATAGCAACGGATTTACCGACGAAATATTTCTATCGGTAATTTGAGGCCAAACTTACTGACGGAAATTGTTTTGTCCGTAATTCAGTCGGTAACTATCGACGAAACATTTCCGTCAGTAGTTAATGATTGAATTACGGACGGAAAGTTCAGAATTAAAAAAAAAAAGACGGTTCGCTGACGTGGAGGTTTTTGCAGGTGATTTTTTCCGACGGAATCACTGACGGATTCAAATCGGCAGCTCTGTACGGTGATGTGACTGGTTCACCGTTTAACATGCCGACGGAATTACCAAGGGATTTGAAATTGCAGATCCATATGGTGACGTGTCGATGTTTCAGTCAGAATAGCCGATGGACTCACCGACAGAATAATCCGTTGGTGAAACCGTTGGAAAAAGTTAATATATCCCTCTCTCTGCCGACCCTTTCCTCCCCTATTTCTCCTTCTTCTTCCTAATCCCAACTCTCCTCATCTGCAAACAACCAACCCCCCTTCCCCCCCAAACAAAAATCTCCCTCATCTCAGCACAACAAGTTATAGTTCTTGAAGTTTTGTGGTCACAGCATCCGTGTTTTGATTTACCGATGGATTTTATCAATTTTTGTAAGTAATTCTATCTTTTTAAATTTTAACGTTTAAATGTCAATTTTATTGTTTTTTTAGTATATTATTTTGTTAGTAGATGTACATGTTTTATTGTTATTTCTCAAACAAACTTGTAGTATATGAATGTATAATTTTATACATGTTATGGTTTGTTTTAGATTTTGTAAGATTGTATTTGTTTGTAAATTGTCAAAACTTTATGGAATTACCGAATTACATGTACTGTTTTGAAATAATTAATAGCTTGCTTAATGGGTCCGTTTTAAGTTCTATCAATGGTATTGCGGAGTGGTAATTTTTGTAAATTTATATATATTAATTTGTATGGATGTTGATAAATGATAATGAATATTTAATATTTATGAGAAGTTGTGATTGGTTTGTTGGATAATCTTGAGGTAAATTAATATTTTTGCAAGTTTATTTACCTAACTTAGTTAATTAATACATGATGTCATCATAATTTTATAGAGGTTCGATATAAGTCATAGACGATCATTCATGGATGTATCGAGATTCACCCCAAGGATTGCAGAGGATGGATTATTGTAATGGGGTTCAGGGTTTTATTAATTTCGCAACATCTATTCCCAGAAATTTTACTGGAGGCAGTATTAGGTGTCCATGCAGGAAGTGTTAAAATAAAAAGTATCTGCATCCAGATGTTGTAATGATGCATCTTCTACACAAAGAGTTTATAGAGAATTACCAGTGTTGGTATGCACATCGAGAAGTATTTGTTAGTAAGAGGAGAATGAGAGAAACAGTGGTTAGGTCAACTTCTAGTGCTAGCAACGTGCATGAAGCGGCAAATAACAACACTAGTCCTTACAGAAATATGGTTATGGATGCAATGAGAATGAATCAAGATAATGTCAGTCAATGTCCAACCGTAGAAGAAGAACCTAATGCAGATGCAGCTAAGTTTTTTGATTTGTTGAAAGATTCTGATGAACCATTATGGGATGGCTGCACAAACCACAGTAAATTATCGGTCGTAGCACATGTGTTCACCATCAAGTCAGATCACGAGTTGAGTGAGGCTGGATATGACAAAATTATTGAATGGGTGAGAAGCATTTTACCTGAAGGGAACAAGCTGAAAGAGAACTTCTATGCTGCGAAGTCCATGATGAAACCCCTCGATTTAGGATACTAGAAAATTGACATGTGCCCTAACTTCTGCATGTTATACTACCTTGAAAATGCTGAGATGACCGAGTGTATGATATGCTGAGATGTGTTCCATGTCTCTTTGCTACGAAAGGCCGATGTGGATCCTAACCAAATCCTACGTCAAGTTCCGGTAGAAGTCAAAGAAGACCTAACACTTGAATTGAGGCCCACAAAAATTCTAGATTGGGGAGTGAAGGAACTACAAAACAAAAGGATTCTCATTGTCAGAATCTTATGGATGAACACCCAAGTAGAAGAAGAAACTTAGGAGAGGGAATCCAAAATGAGGAAAAAGTACCCCAATCTATTTGATCTACCTGGTATGGATTATGAAACCTTTTAAATTTCAAGGATGAAATTCATATTAAGGGGGGAGAATGTAAACACCTAAAAAAACCCAGAAACAACTCTATCATTGCTGCTGATTTCTGAATCAGCAGCGGCACAACTTTCACTGCCGAGTTTTAAATCGGTAACGGCATAGCTTTTGCTGTCGATTTCTAAGTCAACGATGGTTGTGTGCACTAACAAATCCATGTGTCAGTCATGGGGTAAAACCCAACAAAAATTTATGTTGTCTTTGAACTTTAAAGAACATGCTAAAGCTAAAAATAAAAACCATGCAATGTTGATGCCCAAATTCAGTTGTGTAATTGATGAAATTTGCATGTTTATGTACTAAATGAATGTTGTGTAATTGTAGCAGGATGTTATAAGTATGCTTGTGATAAAAAGGATAAACTTTATGTGTAGATTAAGGGCCAATGGATAACAATGCCCTACGAAGGGAGATAGGGGGAAACAATGAAGGAACCCTTACATAACCCTTAGAGGGACTAGACATGGGGTGGAAATGACATCCTTGTGTGATATGCATTGACTAGTAGGTTGTGTTAATGATTTTAGCATGACAAAATTAAGAACATTAAAGGTATGGTTGTGTGTGCTTATGATCTCAGCATCAACTGTGAAAATATATCGTGTTGATAAGTTTCTAAATTGGCAACTTAGTTCTCGTCAACAATTTTTGAGGCAGCGGTAGCCTATGTGCGCTGGCAATTGTTGTCGAGTCTGTATCACTAGCAAACCAGTTTTGCTAATGATTATGTGTTCCAGCGAATCAGTTTGCTGATGAGTTCGGGTCACCAGGGAACCAGTTTCACTGACGATTCTATGTTCTAGCGAATCAGTTTGTTGATGAGTTGCGACACTAGCGAACCAGTTTTGCTAACAATTTTGCATTGGCAGCGAATCAGTTTTCGCTGCTAAATTGTGGTGTCAATAGCGAATCAGTTTTCACTGTCAAATTTTGTGCCCCCAGCAAATCAATTTTCGCTACTGAATTATGGTGTTAGCAGTGAATCAGTTTTCATTGCCGAATTATGGTGTCAACAACGAATCAATCAATTTTTGTTGCTAAATCCTGTGTCCCCAGCAAATCAATTTTCGCTTCTAAATTTTGTGTTTTTAGCGAATCAAATTTCGTTGCTGAATTGTGGTGTCCAACGAATCAGTTTTCGTTGTCAAAATATATGTTGCCAACTAATCAAATTTCGCTTTTAAATTGTGATGTCAGCAATGAATCAGTTTTTGCTGTCGAATTTTGTGTCGCCAGCAAATTAGTTTTTGTTGCCGAATTCTTTGCCACCTGCAGACCCACTTTCCCTGCTGATTTGCTGCGACAAATCTCCATAACATAATTGACTTAAATGCTTGTAATGATTTTATTGTATGATTGTGTAAAATGTGGAACACTTGAATGTGAACATGTATATCTTGAGATATGTATAGTGATGAATGGTGTGATTATCAAATGCAAAAGTGCTAATTTGTGATCATTGATATGCCATGTGGTACGGTCGGGATCAGAGCTTCAATTAGGTAAGGACATCCCATGAGAGGAACAGGTGGGTGGTTTTCACCTTCCCCTTACCTAATATTAATATATGAAATGTTTTTATTATGAATGTCATAATATCGCATTGGTATGAATACCAAGCCAGCATGGGAGTGTTTGTTTTGTGATTGATGATTAGCTTCGACTAATGGCATCCAGAGTGGATGACCGGGATGAATAAATCATCTTTAACTAAATGCATCTGGAGTGGATGATCGGGATGAATTGATTAGTTCGGCTAATGGCATCCTGAGTTATGACCAAGATGAATAGTTCTAGCTAATGGCATCCCAATCGAATGACCGGGTTGTGATTGATAAGTAGCTTCGGCTAAGGGCGTACTAAGAGGATAGCTAGATTGTTTATAATCGAATGATAATGTTTTCCTTAAACTATTTATTTGCTTATCATTAATTATTTATAATTCTTATAAATATCTATACTACAGTAGGGACGTCACATAAACGAGGTGCCTTGAAACCCCATTGCACAAGACCCTACTTTTGCAAAGAATCATGTAGTCACATTTTAAATCTCAATGTATTTCTATAAGAAAAGGTATTAATGTATAACTGTTACTCTATATATTTTTTTTAAACTCGTAACAACTATGATTATTATTAGTTAGGTATGCAAACTTATGACTATGTACATATAATACGATGCAAACTTGTACTTGTGCAAATGTGATGTTATGTGTTTGTGTGAGAACTACTCCTTATGAAATGTTGAGTGATGTTATTGTATATGGATTTTGCCACAATAATGAGTGGAAGTTGGACAATCAATTTTAAAATGATATTGTTATATAAAAAAAAAACATTTGTCGTTTCGATTTTGAAAAAGTCAGGTCATTATAGTCTAGCCCAAATTCATATATTTTTTAATCTCTTCAAAAACAATTTATGGTTTTTCTTTGATAGTAGTAATATATTTTTTAATTTAATAATAATAATAATAATAATAATATTTATAATATTAATTATAATATTTTTAATTTCAAGTTTTTTAGGTCCGGAAGGGGATGTCAAACCTAAGTTAATAATAATAATAATAATAATAATAATAATAATAATAATAATAATTATTATTATTATTATTATTGATTTTACCCTTCAAATCAAATCTATGTTTTTTCGATAGTAATAAAATTTATTTTAAATTTTAATAATATTAAACTTGTCTAACCCAAATTTTATAGTTTTTAATCCCTTTAAATAAATTTATGGTTTTTCTTTGAAGTAATAATTTTTTTTTCAAATCTATTAAGGATAATAACAACAACAACAACAACAACAACAATAATAATAATAATAATAATAATATATTTTTTTTACCCTTTAAATCAAATCCATGGTTGTTTTTCAATATTAATGATATTTTTTCAAAATTTTTATTTATTATATTAATAATATTAATTATTAAAATAATAATATTTATAATACAAATAATAATATTTTTAATATTAAGAATAATAATAATAACAATAATAATTGGTTTTACCCTTCAAATCAAATCTATGTTTTTTTATAATAATAATATTAAACTTGTCTGGCCTAAGTTTTCATAGTTTTTAATCGCTTCAAATAAATTTATAGTTTTTCTTCGACAGTAATAATATATATATTTTTAATTTAATAATAATAAAATTAAACTTGTCTAACCCAAGTTCTTATAGTTTTTAATCATTTCAAATCAAATTTATGGTTTTTCTTCAATAGTAATAATATTTTATTTCAAATTTATTAATGATAATAATAATAATAAGAAGAAGAACAATAATTTTTAATTTTACCCTTCAAATCAAATCTATGGTTGTTTTTCAATATTAATAATATTTCCTTTCAAACTTATTAATTATTATATTAATAATATTAACTATAATAAAAATAATAATATTTATAAGATTAATAATAATATTAAACTTGTCTGACCTAATTTTTAAATCTTTTCAAATAAAATTTATGATTTTTCTTCGATAGTAATAATATTTTTTTCAAATTTATTAATGATAATAATAACAATAATACTAATACTTGTTATTATTATTATTATTATTATTTTAAATTTGTTACTCTTCTATGTGGGGGTCTGCAAACCTCAGGTGCGGGTCAGTAGATCTAGGTAGACCTAAGCGTGCGAGTCTAGCCCTAGCATCTAAGGTATGGCAGTCTCAGCGCCAAGTGTCTGGCTATCATGCCATGCCCCAGTGCCCGGGGTCTACAACCTTACCATGCCCCAACAAAATCCGAACCGATCATTTTATCCCTAATTATTCCTTCAATGCTAAATGCATTCTATGAAAAAAAACAACCCCACCTATGCCTTGCTTGTCTTTATGGCAAAGACAACTTTACTATTACACTGCTCCAATTTACAGTGAACTGTGTCTAGGTAAACAATGAAAGGACACTGATGCCTTTTAGTAAATAGTGTAATATCGCCCTTAATGGTTTTTGCATCTTAATAAATACATTTAATGGTTCATAGTTATTCAAGAAAGAAAAGGAGAATACTTACCAATGAGCACAAGTAGCATAAATAGGGTAATGAGCAAAACTATGAGAATGCTTAGTGAATCCGAAGAGATGATCTCCATGGTGTAATTAGGATAATAATACTTTCCTGCTGAATAAATACATGAAGGGAATGAAAAAAAAAATAGAAAGTAATTAAGAAACACAAACAATATTACATAAAAGCAAACCCCTCGACAATCACTTTGGATAGTTGCCTTGGACACACCCCTCCTCTGTAAGCCAAGAAAGTTTCAACAAAATCCTAATTTGAAGAGAGAAACTAAAATTGTAATTATAACCAATAATAGATAAGGACTAAAATAAGATTATATGGATAAACTTGCCCACTTTTGCTAATAATCTCTATTAAAATATTCAAAACAACTTCTATCTCAATGCTCTCATGTGCTAAACAATGCATGTATAATCATATGGAATTGTAGTTTATATGTCATATTTTAGCAATGGTAAGATTCTTAATCAAATCATAATAATCTCTTATAAAGAAAATAAAATATTAAAAAATTCTCTATTTATACACAATATATGCCTTAAACGTTTTTACAACCATCCCTTCAAGAAAAAATATTTAGGAATTTTGAAATGTAATAATTTTAAACTTTTGTATAGTTTTTGTAATAATTTTATGATACTTCTAAACTAATATATAATTATAATTATCTAAATTAACACCAAATATTTAGATTAACTATTTGAACCGAATGAAAGAAAACTTTCACATCCATTTTTGTAAGAGGAAGACTGTAATTTAGCCTAATAAGACAGACATACATGAACTAATTAATCCTCACCAGTTTTATCATAAAACCAGAATACCAATCGCGGTTCCCCTACAATAACAGCAAAGGAGCAAAGTAAATATGTGAAATAATATTGTAGGATATATAGAAAATAAGTGAAAAGGCTTGCATGAACGAAAATGGCAGCATTTAATTAATCCTTTAATTAGGATATATATAAATGTTTCGTTTTCATATATCACAATTCACAGATAAATTTATTGATAGAATATTACTATTAGATAAAATAAATTAACTCACTCACGCTTTGATATATTATCCATTCGCCATCTATTCACCCAAAAAAAAAAAGGTATTGTCAGTCCATATATTCTTTTTAATAAATAAAGACTCCTCACCTGGTAAATACCTGTTTAGCGGCCATACGTCTACATTTCAAGGAGAAGAAAACATTGCGTCAGTGTTCAGAATCTTATATATAATTCATAAATTTAACTGAAGGAAATTAAGAGCATATGTAAGTCTGTTTTGGTATTCAAATAACCTGATATTTAGCTAGAAATAGGCTTGGAGAGTTTAAAGAAAAATTAAGAAGAAATTTACTAAAAAATTATCGAATTAAATTCATTATTGATAGAGTGGATTATCATTTTGAAAGCTAACCATTTCAACCAAATCATATATTTTTAATGGCAAAACTTCTTAAATTTACTCGAGTTATTGATTCGTATTCATTTTTTTTTTTTGATCAATTGCCCCTTGTATTCCTAATCTTGCATTGTGTTTTTGCTATCGTGATTTTTATATCACTGTTGACTTTCAAAATAAATATTTTCAATCGATCATGAGTAAATGGATTAAATTGTAAGGCTTTTCTAGTTCAAGGACTAAGTTAGAGATGGGTTAAATTCCATATATTCTTAAATAAATATTTTCAATCGGCCATATTTTCAATCGGGTTAAATTCATAATGGGTATCTATTTAGATGGGGTAAAGTGGATATCCTTACTTCATACTCGACCTTTCACCATCTTACATGCAATTTTTCAAGATCTTAGGTAGAAATGTTAGAGAGTTCACGTACTAGCAAGGTTTCTAAAGATATCTTTCTCTCTCCAATCCACTTTTTAAATGTCTTGAACCTTATTTAGGTTTTATGTTCAAGAATTTAGATAAATAAAAAAGTTATTACCAAGGTATTTGAGTATACAATGTTGGTGTAGTTTGTAAATGAGTAAAGAAAGAAAAGATGTATATCTCACATTTGAAAGAAACACTCCCTCCTAATATTTATAAGTATGAGTTTTTATTGTGTAGTAAATCAAGTCATGGTGGAAGGACTCTCCTAGTGGGCTTCTTAACGCTATTAATGGATATTTATAATATCAAAAGATGGCACTTGACACTTGAAACTTGGAATGTAATATGTCAGTGAGATTAATTCATCCTTGGATTAATTTTTGTAATTAATTTTGATATTTATGACTGTTGAGATAAAACTGAATAATATTTATTCAATTTTATTTAAAGTATATTGTTTGATCAAACAATCATACTGTTTCATCGTTATGTTTCAAGTTTATAAAAACCTATTACTACACAGAAAACTACACACAATAAAAACATATATTCTTTTATTGGTCTTATCTTCTCATTCTTTTAGAGGTTTACTTAGTTATATCCTTGAGGTGTTGTCTTTGTGTGAGATAAATAAACACCTTAAAGATAGTGTTTTCACGCCTCTAAGCCAACTCCATATTTGTTTTAATCTTAAATATTTCTAACAATTTTAAGGTGTTTATTCTGATGGAGACAAATATGAATTCCAACGTTAGGGTTGCTAAGGATGTCAAAATTCAACTAGATCGTTTTGATGGTATAAATTACACAAGGTGGATGGACAAGATGGTGTTCCTGCTTACTTCATTAAAGATTTACTACATTCTTAACCTAAATCTGTCTCACTACCTGAACCACAAGAAGTTGTTTGTTATGCACAAAATTCAAAGGCTTATAGACTTTTGGATTTAGAAACTAATGTGATTGTTGAATCTATATATGTTGAATTTATCAAAAATAAATTCATAAGTGATTCAAATGTGCAAGAACCAAATTTAAAAGTAATGACTCCTAGCTCAACGTTAAGTGAAAAACATAAAAAACTAGAAGTAATAGGTTCAAATGAACCTAAAAAAAGTTAAAGAGTTACAAATAAAAAACACATAGATACATATTTTATTTCTTCTGATTCAATTGTATTTTTAATGGAAATGAAGAAAAAGTCTACAAATTGGTAAAGTCTTTTATATGGTTTAAAACAAGCTCCGAAACAATGACATGAGAAGTTTGACAAAGCAATTTTGTTTAATAGTTTTCATCATAATGGTGCTGATAAGTGTATGTATTCCAAATTTACAAAAGATTTTGATGTTATTATTTGTCTCTATGTAGGTGACATTTTAATAGTTAGCACTAATATGATTGGAATAGTTGAAATCAAAATGTATCTCACTTCTATCTTTAAAATGAAAGATCTTGGTGAAGTACATACAATTTTAGGTACCAAAGTAAAGAAACAAAGTAGTGGTTATGCACTTAATCAATCATATTATATTGAGAAAATGTTTGATAAGTTTAAGCATCTCAATATAAAGGAGGCTAATGCCCCATTTGACTCTAGCATGAAGTTAAATGATTATTGTAATAAAATGGTTGCACAATTAGAATATGCTAGTGCCATTGGAAGTCTTATGTGTGCTATGCATTGTACAAGACCAGATATAGCTTTTGTTACATGCAAGTTATCAAGATATACAAGTAAGCCAAATACAGATCATTGAAAGGCGATTGCAAGAGTCTTTGGTTACCTAAAAAGAATGATCAATTTGCACTTGTTTTATTCTGATTTTTTAGCAGTGATGGAAGGATAAAGTGATGCAAGTTGAATGACTAGTTCAAGTGATAATAAGTCCACAACAGGATGGATTTTCTCACTTGGAGGAGGTGAAATATCTTGGGCATCTAAGAAACAAACATGCATCTCTCATTCTACCATGAAATCAGAATTTATTGTTATGGCTGTTATAAGTAAAGAAATATGTTGTTTGATATTAAGTTGCGGTCACACCCTATATCAACTATTTTTTTATACTACGATAGTGAAGCAAATATGTCTCAAGCTTATAGTAACATTTACAATGGTAAGTCAAGACATATAAGTATTCGACATGCATATATTCAAAATTTGATTAAAAATTGGGAAATCATCATTGTTTATGCGAAGTCTGTGAATAATTTAGCGGATTCGCTCACAAAAGGACTATCTAAAGACATGGTATGAAAAACAACTAATGAAATGGGATTGAAACCGGTTATTAAAGAAACCGGTAATAGAAACCCAATTTCGAATCAGCAATAAGCTTATCTCTAAGTTTAATAGGTAATAACAAGTTATTATTTAGTATCTGTTAAATACTAATAATTAATTTTAAACTCTATTATGATATTATTTAGTGTGTTCTATTACGTAAAAGAGAATGAGCATAAGTTCTTAATGGAATTTAAAGTTCGTGTTTAATGTAATAGAGACATGTATAATTTTACCTATATGTATATAGAAGTGGTGCCACTTTTGACAAGAGTTAGGGTTATCTCTTGTAAATATTCATAAAAATAAGATTTAGCACGTGGTCATGATAGTGCTAAACAGTTGTAAACCTCTTTAAGATTTTGGATAGTATTATGTGTGTAGTATCTTTTATTCTATAACAAAAGTTTTGGTTTAATCTGCGAACACCAATAACTTTAGTAGAATTCAAGTTCTAACACTAATTGAAGGTTTAAATTGCAAAATATCTTCTTATAAGCATAATTATATCAAGTGAAAAAACATTCATTACAAACTAGTGAGTGATTATTGGTGTAGTTTGTAAATGAGTAAAGAAAGAAAAGATGTAAATCTCATATTGAAAAGAAACACTCCCTCCCAATGTTTATAAGTGTGATTTTTTATTGTGTAGTAAATTAAGTCACAGTAGAATGACTTTTCTAGTGGGTTTTCTAGTGCTATTATATAGGTATTTATAATATCAAAAGATGACACTTGAAACTTTGAACTTAATATGTCAGTGAGATTAATTCATCATTGAATTAATGTTCATAATTAATTTTGATATTTGTGACTGTTGAGATAAAACTGAATATCAGCTATTCAATTTAATTTAAAGTATATTATTTGATCAACAGTCATATTGATTGATTAATAGTCATATTGTTTCATTGTTATGTTTTAATTCTATAAAAACTTGTTACTACACAGAAAACTACACACAATAGAAATATATATATTCTTTTCATGGTCTTATCTTCTCATTCATTTATAGGTTTAGAGGGTTTAGTTGTATCTTGGAGATGTTATCTTTATGTGGGACAAATAAACATCTTAAAGATAGTGTTTTCACATCTCTAAGTCAACTCCATATTTATTTCCATTTCCATCTTAAATATTAATTTCTAACATATGATTAGTCAGAAATTCTACAAGGAAACAATCAAATGGTAAAGAGACTAAGTAACATCGATATTACCTTTTATTGGGGAATATTATAGAATAATTATGCATGGTGCATTTGATGTGAAAAGTTTGAGAAATTGTATATAATATTTTAAATTATTATTACAAGGTGAAAGTCAGTTTTATATAATATTGGGGTATGATATTTAAATTATGATCGAGAAAAATATTTTTTAAAAAATATTAATAAGGCCGTAAGAAAGAGGTATAATATTTTTTAAATTTGAGAGAGAAATTTTCATATATAACTGTGGAGGGGACGTTTAAAAATCAAGCCAAGTACATGAGTATTGAATTACTTTACAACCCCAACAAAACAAAGCAAACAGATTATAAAATAAAATAAATATGATAATCTTCTTTTTATGAAAACTGTTCGTATCATGTTTATATTCACAGATTGATCTGAAAAAAAAAAAAAAAAACTGTTATATGAAAGAGATCTACTTACCTAATGCAATTCTGATTGGAGCACCGCTTAAGTCTTTATCTATATATATAAAAAAAAAGAGTTAAATTAATATAATTAACTAAAATCTTTTTAAGAGAATAATTATGGAACTGATATGAATGAAAGAGCTAATATGAGCTTAAGACAAACGGTAACGCATAATTTTTCTTTTTTTATCAGTAAACTGTGTTGTTAACATATTCAAATTAAAGCAAGCTTTGTGTGTGTGTGTGTGTGTGTGTGTGTGTGTGAGAGAGAGAGAGAGAGAGAGAGAGAGTAACGTACTGCAATACTTGTTTATGGTGGCTTCATCAAGTTCGCAGTGGTTCTCTTTCAGAAAATCACAACAGGCCCCAGACCATGAAAGATCAAACCCATATAGAATACTTTCGTGGACATCTATATAGGAAATATTATTGGTCTCATTTTTCGGCAGATCAAAAGTGAAAGGCGCGGCATACATCAAATTTACACGGCACAAGTCCAGTATGTCTCCCGAAGAAGAACCAATAAAGACATAGGAATAACCCTCCATATTGTGGGAACTCGGAGAAGAAATATTAGACGTAGAATTAAGAAGAGTGCTACCATTTTTGCATGAAGAAGCATCCACAATGTAGTGTGAAGGACTCTGATGTATATGCCTACCGGTTACAGTCTCTCACTGTTTCTTAACAATAATAATAAGTAAATTGATACAGAATCGCTCTGTAGAGGAATCTCTCCAATTTGTATTTCAAGAATGCAATTGCAAAAAATACATCATAATTCCCTTTCTCTTGTTCTGTTCCCCTCTTTAAATACCCTACAGCTAAGGATGTAGTCTAATACGTAAGTGAAACATAATACTAATTTGACTAGGAACTAACAGTTATTCTAGGAAAATAATAACTACACCTAATGAGTTCTAATCAGGTTCTGTCAAGATTCTTTGATTTCCCCACGTTTCCGTATCCTAGTAGGATTTATGCATTACGGGGTCTCTTCTCAAGCCTCCTGATTTGCATCAATTGCCGACTCCCCTGAAGAACTTGACTCTGGCAAGTTACGATGAACATATGCAGCAAATAATTCTGGGTGTAGTCGCTGAAGCTCGGTGCCTTTGATCCAGGCTGAGTAGGAAAGGGAACGATGTCTCCATTGAACTAAGAATTTATAATAACTCCCGCGACGTGTAGAGACAAATTGATGATCACTGATGGAGGCAATGTCCTCCTGTGGTGCACTGGTTATGGGGACTTTGGGAAGGCATGCTGGCATGTCCTGTGCCTGTGATCTATGATCCTGATCATTTATGTCGCCTTTAAACGCAGTGATATCCTCAATGTTAAAAATTGGGCTAATACCAAATTCTGAAGGTAAGTCGATGACATAAGCATTGTTACCCAACTTTTTAGTGATCTGAAAAGGTCCTGCATGTCGTGCATGCAGCTTGGTGAAACTTCCGGGAGGAAAGCGTTCTGGTTTTAGGCGAACCAACACCATGTCACCACTATTAAATTGTCTGTCTTTGCGTTTAATATTAGCAGCAGCTGCATTTCATGTGTTTAGAAAAATCAAGGCCAGCTTCACTTGGTCTGGGAGGCAATGGTAATGGAGTGAGATCCATGGGAGTATAGGGTCGTCTGCCATATACTGCTTCAAAAGGTGTGCATCCTGTAGATCTATTCACAGAATTATTGATTGCAAATTCTGCATGTTCGCATGGGGGATTGTTAGGGATATGAGTGTTTGACATTGTGTAGGAGTTACCACTTTGGGTTACAGTTATGAACCGCTTTGATACCAAATTGATGTATATGCCTACTGGTTACAGTCTCTCACTGTTTCTTAACAATAATAATAAGTAAATTGATACAGAATCACTCTGTAGAGGAATCTCTCCAATTTGTATTTCAAGAATGCAATTGCAAAGAATACATCATAATTCCCTTTCTCTTGTTCTGTTCCCCTCTTTAAATACCCTACGGCTAAGGATGTAGTCTAATGCGTAAGTGAAACATAATACTAATTTAACTAGGAACTAACAGCTATTCTAGGAAAATAATAACTACACCTAATGAGTTCTAATCAGATTCTGTCAAGATTCTTTGATTTCCCCACATTTCCGTATCCTAGTAGGATTTATGCATTACGGGATCTCTTCTCAAGCCTCCTGATTATAGTGATGACAAAACTTATATATTTTTTAAAAAAAAAAACAATTTTTTTTAGATTTTTTCTCTTTATACTTGGCATATTTATCACTTTAAATTCACTTATTTATCACTATTTTTCTTTTGTTTTTGTCTTCAATCCTTTGTAATTATTTTTTTCCTTTTACACTTTAAAAAAATATATTATTTTTTATTCTTTATATTTGAAATATTTATCATTTTACATTTGGTTTATTTATACAATTTTTTTGTTTTTATCTTTATTTTTTGTAATTTTTTTACTTTTTTCTTTACACTTTTTTTTAAAAAAATTATTACAAAAAGACTAAAATAATAATATTTCACTGTAGCCATTGCAATATTATCATTTTTTTCTACTATGTGAAAAAAATAACTTGAGAATTCACATGCCTTTACAAATACTTATAATCTCTCATATAAGCTCCTCTAACTATATATTTAATGAAATAAATTAAGAATTATTTATGTCAATAAATACATATAAAAAAAATTATTAATGCTTTTATTCAACTAGTCTTGCTACCGATCAAATATTTTTATCTAACATAAAAGAATGAATACGTAGGTTTTATTAAAAAAAAATTCACAACAAGTAAAAAATATAATTATAAATAAATAAATTGATAATATTTTCCAAGCATAAGATACGAATTATTAAACCTTCCATATCCAGGGAGCTGGGAGAAGAAATACTGCCATTTTAGCAAGAAGTATCGACGAAAGAAAATAGAGGACTCGGTATTGGATTCGGCAACTTATGAGAGTTAATGAAGAAGAGGGATCGTAAAGGAAAACACGATATGGTTAAAAAAGATTGTCGTTGTTGTAGGGATTATTGCATGGTTATTGAAGCATTAGATAAAGAAAGGGGAATTAGCCAGCTTTATGGCTCTCAGTTGCAGAGCCATAAAGACGGTAGCTAGGGAGTCTTATCTTTTTGAAATTTCCAAGTCAATAGAAGACCAGATGGCCAATAGGAGAAAACATGGGGGTAGAAAAGGTGGACACTGCAAGCTACAATTCTTCATTGTCAAGGTCCCATCACACAAACTTCACAGCCCCAGCAATAAGTAGAAGACAATGTTGCTTCTGGGCGCGGCTCAAATTGACTGGAACAAATTAATCAACTATAGATCCAAATGGTAAAGCCAATTCAACAAAAAACTTTCAAAGTTTTTAAGCCTCTGGTTTTTTAATCAATCCTAGTTTTCCATGTTTCATGCAAAGCTAATATGTGTGCGCAGGACCTTTGTACTACAAGGGGCTATACCATCTATTCTACCAATACAATCCCAAAGGTGCCGTGTGGGGCAACATTGTCTGGGCTCATTCAGTTTCAAAGGATTTGATCAATTGGGAATCCCTTGAGCCTGCGATCTACCCTTCTAAATGGTTTGATAACTATGGATGTTGGTCTGGGTCTGCAACAATTCTGCCAAATGGTGAGCCCGTTATATTCTACACGGGTATTGTTGATAAATATAATCGTCAGATCCAAAACTATGCTGTGCTGCAAACTCGTCGGATTCATATCTTCGTGAATGGGTTAAACCTGATGATAATCCAATAGTGTATCCAGATCCTAGCGTGAACGCTAGCGCATTTCGTGACGCGACCACTGCCTGGAGGGTTGATGGGCTCTGGAGGATTTTGATTGGCAGCAAGAAAAGAGATAGAGGGATTGCATATTTGTATAGGAGTTTGGATTTTAAGAAATGGTTCAAGGCCAAACACCCGTTACATTCGGTTCAAGGTACAAGTACGTGGGAATTCCCAGATGTTTTCCCAGTTTCATTGTCCAGTGAAGACGGGTTGGATACCTCAGTTGGTGGATCAAATGTAAGGCATGTATGGAAGGTTAGCTTAGACTTGACAAGATACGAATACTATATACAGTGATATCCTTCGTACCTATTAGTTCATGCGAGTTAGTTTAGTGTACATGTCATTTAACAAATATCTATATATTAATTCTAAATATCTTTCGTAACTAAATTTATAAAAAGAACTGTTGAACAAGATGGATTGGGTGAAGTAGGTGATTTGATATAGTGAGCTCGAGAGCCAGACACAAGATATGTAAGAGGCTAGGTGTTAAGATTGAGTCTGGATGTTAGTACTTGGTAGAAATCTACTTATATTATTTTAGTACTTAATTAAAAATAATAAAAGATGAATTGGGAAGTGAAAAGCGGGGATAATAATGTTGGGAATTTGTTTAAAAAACATGGTTAATAGGTATATTTTTGAGATCAAATTAAAAATGAATTCTATTTATTTTTTAGGTTAAAATTTTATTAGAATTCAATCTTCAATATATACTCCTTAACATAGAACATTAAAATAATCTATAATTTATTAATTTACATATTCTTGTGAAACCCAAAATTCTTTAAAAAATTCTATTTCACTTTGGAAATAAATAAAGTTTTCACAGTGTTTATAAAATGGTTAATTGAAAAGTTAAAATTAAGTTCAAAGAAATCCTAAAGTTTTACAAGGGAGAGGTCTTAGAAAAATAAATTTTAGGGTTACATACACACGCTAGCCTAACCCAACTCGTATTCAGGCCTAGATTTAGGTTTATTGTAAAATAATATTTTGAGTAAAAAAAACAATTTTTTGTTTTTGCAAATTAAGACTTGGAGTTGGGTCTGGTTCATGAAGAACTATTTATTCTTACTCGTTGTCGAGTGCAACTTATAAATGTTAGCAATCTCTTCCAAAAGCTTTTGTTCCAAATCTAAAAAAAAAATTCATTTTAAAAAGTATAGATTTATGGCCACTATGTTCAAATTTAATTCTTAATTTATAGTATATAGTTAATCAAATGTTGATAATGTGAGAATTAATTTTGATTATTACCGGGATTAATTCTTCCACTTTTTAGCTTTCAAAATCAACGAGGTGAATGAAGAGTTTTCAACAATGTTTTCATATTGTTTTCAAAATTTAAATCTAATGTTTTACCCCTATATTTGTTACATATAGTCAATTCAAATCAAGTGTAAACAAACTATGATAAACTTACTCTACAAGGGGAGACCATATGTTAAAGAGCAT
>Ga0325403_1001951_pt1 | contig 17857 bp, 14 predicted proteins | sample PopdelMetagenome_19_FD_205665 | JGI IMG/M metagenome (GOLD analysis project Ga0325403, IMG submission 205665) | Populus deltoides microbial communities from Bellville, Georgia, United States - Xylem-PdKOR-R4 | ecosystem: Host-associated > Plants > Phyllosphere > Stem > Wood/Secondary xylem...
TATATATATATATATATATATATAGAAACCAAGAAAGTTGGATAAGGAATCCATCGAAACCATTTTACTTCAACAAAACACAGAGTGACAGGCATTCAAGTGTCTGAACTGTAATGATCTGTTTTACAGTTTTACTTGTATAATAGTTAACATGGTCAGTCTTCCAATACAACAAAATTACAAGCGCAGTTTGACATGGGTTTATTTTTATTAAATGGAGCATACTGTTACTTTTTGCATTGGTTTGGTATTATTAATAGTTTCAGAAATTCAAGAAGATTTGGAATTAATGAATTAAAGTTTACAAAGATTCCCTCCCTCATGGAGCACGTATATGATATGCATCAAGTCATAAACGCATGTTCTTCTTTTATTTGCATGATCCATCTTTGGCCGGCCAAACAAAAGAAGCAAGTCTTTTTTAAAAGAAAAAATTAAATCAAAACATCAAAATAATGAGATTTACTTGTGAAGACGCATGCCAAAATAGCTAATAACGAGGTAATTGAAAAACATAAAAGAAAACAAATAAGGAAAAGAAGTAGAAGGGAATAAAAAAATTAAAAAACTAATTAAACTGAAAAAATCAAATAAACCGATTAAAAAACCTAAAAAAATATTAGTTCTGTTCAGTTTTGATTTCTAAAATTTTAAACCGATTAAACAGGACCGAATCAAACCGGTTCCACCAACATTTAAATTTTAAACCCACTATAAAAAAAAAATTCTAAAACTAAACTTCAGAATCCCTCAGCTCTCATCCGCCTCCCTCTCTCCCAAATATCTTTCAAGTTGCCCCTCTCACACCACTCTCCTTTAATTATCTCCTTATTCTTTGCTCAAGCCTTACATCACCATTTGACCCCAAATTATTATTTTCTCCTTTTTTATACTTTACACTTCATCATTATTACTTATAAACAAAAGATGAAGAGATTGAAAACATTTTTTTGCATAAATTTGTGTTTTTTCTATTTGTTTTTGCTTAAAAGAGATGTGCATTTCTTCTATGTGTCTCAGTTTCATGGATTTTTCAGGGTTGTTTTGAGTTTTTATGAGTTGGTAGAAATCCTATTGGTCCTCTTATCATTTAGATTATTATTTTGCACTTGTACATGGCTGAAATCCTTGCCATTTAGGCCAATCAATTTGTCATCCATCTTCTCCATTTGTTGGCATTAGCTTGCCCTTCACATGAAATAGAAATGGATTATATCGGTTTTTTCAAATTGTTTTCTCAATTAACCGAACCAAACCAAATCGAAAATGATCGGTTTGAACCGGTTTCGGTTTGATTTTGATTTTGAATTAAAAAATAAAAATTCAGTTTGTTTGATTTTTTTTTAAATAAAAACTAAACCAAACCGAAAATACTCACCCAAAAAAAGCATCCGTAATATTTGATCAAGGCATTAATTCACTCAACCTTTGTTCTAGTTTTTCTATAACAAGCACATCCCTCGTATCAATCAATTAATGTTGTCGATTGGATGGCAAAGGCATGTATACATGCTTGTATTTGGGAACTATACAATCTGAAATCTATATATAGATTCCCTCTTGACCGAAAGATAAAAAGAGGGAATCAACAAAATGGTGAAAAGAGTTGAAATTTTGCCGGAGGCAAGCCTATGTATATACTAGGTTTTTTCATCACACGAGTATGATAGCCTTGTATATCTAGGTTTCTTTTCTTTTTTTGCTCAGAAGAACCGCTCCCTCCCATAAACCCTTTTCCAAGTGCTGCAAGTCGCGGACTGCTGGTCTGTTGAGGCCTTCACATGTACTGCAGCTCTCTCTTCTATTCAAATATAGGCTTCTTCCTGGATAGAGGCAGAGGCAGAATAAAAAGAAAAACCATTAGAAATTAGACAAGTAATTAAGCAATGATCAAGCATTTTGTTGGTTCATATTAAAAATGTAAAAGAAAATAAATAAATTAATATGGCATGTCCTTACTTTAGCATGTAATCAGGATCAAATGGGGGGAACTCCTTGATGCAAGCTGTGTCAAGAATGGGCTGACAGTATTCATGCCAGGATATCAAATCTATTGCCTGCACTTTGATATCACACACCACACATTTGTGTTCACCAAGGCGAGCTGCCATCATGGCTTGTAGTTTACAATCAGCACACCACACCAAGTGCAAGCATGGGAAGTTGGCCCACAACATCCGACGCTCGTTGCACCCCAGGCACCTTCCTTGTGCGATGCTTGCCTTGTATTCCTGCAATTACCACCCAATATTATTTTATCATAAAACACAATGAAGTTCAGAATACTTAATGAATAAATCTCAACTTGTTGAATCCTCACATCATAGAAATCAAATTCACGAAGAAAGTAAACAGATGAGCTATTCTTTTTTCTGGCAAGGGCCTCTAAAACCAAATGCCTTCCTTGAGGCCAGGGCTTCATCTCTTGAAACCCATTTCCCGATCCTCTTTCACCAACAGTACTCTCTTTGCCTCCATCAGAGTCACTATTTACCCACGGTCGAGCATGAAAGATTGGGTCTGGTTTCAAGAATTGAAGAAACCTCGAGTTCACACAGGGCAATTTATCTGCAGGATTATCATCAGTGATCTGAAAGGACACCCTAGTGCTGCTGCTATCATTTAAGTCATCATTCTCAATGGACACAAGAAGAGGTTCCTGAGAGCAAATGGAACCATCAGAATTTCCATTACCGCTATCATCAATTGATGTAGAATGTGAAGATGGACTGTCAATCGTAACATCTTGAAGTGGCTGCTGACAAGGAATGGGAATGCTAGGCAGAAGTATCATATGATTGGCTGGAGTGTGATACGTAACGTGACAAAGTTCAGGGATAGATTTCATGAAGTCACTAAGCTTTGAGAAACCGAGAGAGGCATGGTCTAATTCTAGGCCAAAAAGGGCCCTGAAATCAGCTTTCACCGACGATAGAGCATATTGTCCTCCCCTCTTTGATGCTTGTTGCAAGAAGCTAGGGAGCCACCTTCTTAATGTTCTGAACCACTTAGGCATACATCTTTCATGTGTTTGAGATTCACTAGAACATGCTTTTGTTTGACCATGGATTAAAGTATCAGCCCAAGTCCTTGGCTCAGATTTTATCTCTTCTGTGGAATTACAACTAAGGATCACTTTTTCTGTCTTCTCACTTGATGTCTGCCTATTAAGCACGTCAGTTTTGGCCTTTTCCGTCTCAGTTTTCTCTTTGGGCGTTTGTGCTTGTGGAAGTTTCTCGTCAATCTGATTTCTTTCACGTTGTTGGGTTGATTTCTGGAACTCAGCTAGTAGAAGGAATTTTGGAACAGCACTTTTGATCTCAACCTGCTTACCCATAATAATAACATGGTGTGCCTCAACAGCTGCAGAAACAGATTTCTTATCTTTGAAGGTGACGAAGCCAAATCCACGAGACTGCATCTTATCTGCTGTTTGAACTCCAAGTACTGCAGCATTGTCCACCGAACCAAATTTCTCTTCAAGAATTTTTCTTAGAGAGTCTGATGCAGAAAAGGTTGGAGAAGAAAGACAAAATATAAGATAAAATTGAAGTTCTTTGGCTTACTAAATCAGCACTTGAATCTTCAGGTTAATAAGACTACATATGTACGTAGTTGCATGAATGTGTTCGGTTTCTAACCAGAATCTACAGAAGCTGGGAGGCCTCCAACAAAAATTTTCCGTTCTAGTTGCCCTGCAGCAGGTGAATGAATCATGTATCTTCCCTGCTTCACCTGCTGTCGCTCTTCTTCAGAATGTGCATAGAAACACTTGGTGCCTCTAACACATCCACGAGGAGAATGGAAGTATTTACAGATCTCTTTGTTTGTACTCGAGCAAGTCCTGCTGTCCACAAGCAGTGGAAAATTATGGGACCAAATAAATTAAAAAATCACTATTTTATCATATGATTCTTAATTGGTTTATCCAAGGAGGTCACCTATTAGTAGGATTCCTTTCATCTGTCAAGGTAAAGAGTTCTTTGCAGGTCCCTTGAATTACATCACCTCCTTGTAACCATGCTGTATATTTCTGCTGAATGGGACGATTTACTGCTGATTGTGAGCACGAGATAAATGAAATGAGTGACACGAGCTTCTTTATTATGACATTTTCCCACTCAATCTAACCTTTTGAGTGTGTTAAGAATTTCAACTTACTGAGGTTAACATCAGCATTGTTTAGCATGAAACGCATGTCTTGTGACTCAGCCAAGTCTACAGGTCTCTGTTTACTGGGAATTATAATAGTTACAATAAGATGTCAGCATTAGGTTGCAAGGATCAGCATGTCTTCTCATTGAGAGACACGATAAATGCAAGACAGACAATAAAAAAGGATGAAATAAATGAAAATAGGTCAGTTGTTTCTAACCGCAAATTAAAGACTCCAGTGCTTGCTCCCCAGTGTAATAGAACTTCAACACAGTCCTTATAGCCATTCTTCACAGCAAAAAATAATGGGGTTTCTTCCATTTCTGTATTAGAGTTGATACAATATGGGTCTTCCAATAGAAGGGCCTGCAGTACAGTCTTACAGGAAAATGAGCATGATAAAAAACTGCAGTTATGAAACTATCATATGTTACCAAGATGTGCGTGGAAGACAGTAAAACAGTAAAAGCAACCTGAAGAGCTGATACATAAATACCTGGAGTGCCTGTGAATTACCATTTGAAGCAGCAATATGAACAGCTGTCAAGCCCAGCTTATTTGTCTGGTTCACTCGAGCACCATGCTTCAGTAGAAGCCACATGATCCTGGAACAGAAGGCGATTTGAAGTTCAGCAAAACCAGAGTGCGTGCGTGCGTGCGCGTGTGCCTGTGCCTGTGCCTGTGCCTGTGCTTGTGCGTGTGTGAGAGAGAGACTTCATCTGCTGAGGACGTGATTGCTTATATGCCTTGAGACACCAATGAAGAGCAGAGTGTCCGTCAGCATCGACATCATTTAGGTCTATGTTAGTCTTCAGAAGCAACTCAATAATGGTTTCATCTCCAGCCTGTGATTATTATCAATAGTACCTGGTTACGGATCATTTGAAAATAACGGTCCATACTGTGGACTTTTGTTAACACGGTATACTATGCTTCCTTTCTTTGAAGTTTTGAATGTGTAATACAAAGGCGATAAATTTCCCATTTAGTTTTCCTGAAATTTGTTGTATTCTTGTCTAGGATGACAGGCTAACTTGAATACAGGGAGAATTCAAGTTAAAAGGTACATAAATGACATTAATCTATATAAATGCAAGAAACAGAATGCACTGAACCTGGAGAGTATACTCGTAAAATGAAAGGAAATTAATTAGGACAGTTGATAATGTTATAGATTTTGTCACTATAAAATGACATTATAATGCAAATGACAGTCTATCAAAGACAAATACAGTGTAAGAATATAGTGATTTCGAACGTGATACAAATATCATGATCTTCTTTTGTCCCAAGCAGTTGCTAAGCATATGTTCGTTTGAAATTAGATATATTCATCTGCAAAAGTTTCACTTGCTTACTAGAATTTCAATTTGCTACTCCGAGTCCCACTTTAAATATACGAAGACAACGCTGGAAATAAAGCTATTAATTGTAGAAAAAAAATGTTAATTAGAGACTTCACAGGCCAAGAAAAGAAAATAATGTTGGTTGAAAAAATAGTTTCTCGAAGTAAAGACATGGAAGGGGTGTCGTAACAGAATCATGTTTGTACTTCGTTACTCATTAATTTGAAATAGACGAATTTGTGGTGACCACTCTGAGGTAAAAGTCCCAAATGTCTAAGCCCATATGTTACAAAGTATCTAATGAGAGTACACGGTGATTCCTCACTTTGAACCCACTGATTTACAAAAGTGCCCACAGATCTCAATAATCAATGATTAAGTACGTATTTTTATATTTTAAAAAAAAATTAAAAAAAATTATTTTTTTATTTATTTTAAAATAATATTTTTTTTTTATGTTCTTAGATATTTTAATGAATTGATATCCAAAATAATTTTTAAAAAATAAAAAAATATTATTTTAATATATTTTTAAATAAAAATTATTTTAAAAAATAACTACAAAAACATTATTAAATATTAAATAGACTCTCAAACAAAAATATCTTATCCGAAAGATACTTTTCGTACGGCATGCATGTTCATTTCTCAAAATCCCACGTACCATAATGTTGCATACATTATACGGTTATTATTCATTCCACATGTTAAACAAAATGCCAAATAAAAATAAAAATTAGTGGGAATGAAGATCTATTCTGACCTGTGCAGCACGGATTAACGGTGACGGTAATTTCCTGTCCGTACAACATCCGAGACCAACAGCACCAAAGAGCTGAAGCAACTCAATCTCATAGAGCAAGAGTTTCCTTTTCTCAGCACGCTCACTCTCACTTAGAACTGTCACCCTTTTTGCTGCCCTCAACGACCGCGTAGGGCCGCCAAGTGTCAATGCCTCTCTAATCACAGCCTCGTAAATTGTGGTCTTCTCTTTACAATCCAAAACAGCATCACGCACCGGTAAAATCGATTCATTTAGTTTATCTGCTGCCACTACCAGAAGAGCAGCTAAATCAACCACACGCCCTGCTTCCGCCATTCTGTATGCCACGTCACCGACTTCCTCCGTTTTGTCAGCAAGAAGTTTTAGTGTGGTTAAATCCTGTAGAAAAGCATCAAATTAGCTTAATAAAAAAAACAGAGAATTTCTTAATTTAATAAATTCCCTACTGTCATCGGAGCTGAGACTATCCCTTAATAAATTAATAAAATATAACAAAATTGAATAAATAATATTTTCGCGTCTCTTTCCATTGTTTTCTCATTAACCAAAACGAGCCGAAGCCTTTAATAAATCATCAAATCAATGAATCTTATTTTAATAGACATTTTTCTTTTTTTCTCTACAAAAAAATAAATATATTTGACTCTTTTGACTTTACTTGACCTAATTCCATGATAAATAAATACAGAAAATGCCATCATATAATCACTTTTTACCACTTTCTCAGCAACCAAACAATATATAACAAAACGTTTCAATACCTTTTCACTAATTTGAACAACCAAGTCTTCAATGGTTGAATTGTCATCCAGATCCCAAATCAGATCCTTTCTAAAATAACATAAAAAAAAGTCACTGAACAAAAAATACACGGGAAGGACAGAAACAAGAAAAAGCAACATTTCTAAATAAGGTAATATCTTTCTGCAGTGTGAGATGCATCAAAAATAACGAAAAGTTTTTACACCTTTTCCATTTTAGTTCATTAAAAAGATTAAAACGACGTGCCTTCTTTTGTTTGTTACCTGGTGTTACACAAGGACAGCTCCAGAGGTAACAGTCTGCGTCCATCTCTGCTCTCCAAATCCGTACGAGCGTGTTTTTCGAGAAGCATTTCCACACAACGCGCCGCGTTAGCAGTTGCAGCGGCGTGCAGCGGTGAGAGACCGGTTGAGTCCGGTTCATTTATCACCGGCACCGATCCGAACTCTCCGTTGAGTAGTGATGTGGCGCAGTCAACAGAATCGAAGGTGCAGCAGAGATGGAGCAGCTTGGTGATTATTGTACGTTCTGTAACAACTTTTTTTGAGAGAGAGAGTAACTGTAGTTTGTTGTCTTCTAAGACTGATTTTATCACGCTTGTTTCCAAAACCTCTGCGTTTGGGAACTCATGATCTTTACTTGAAGCTGCAGTTTTTGTTTGCTTTGAGAGGTCTGTGAGCGAGAATCTTTGTATTTCCTGCGATTTAAACTACTTTTAGTAACTTCACTAGCAATGAGAAAGGAAAAAAAACGCCAGCGATCAAAGCTTTTCTTTTCTTTTACTTTGAAAACATGAAAAATACTAAGCAAAGATTTTCCCGAGAAAACAAGAGAAAGCACGGGAGAAGAAGTCGATTTCAAGGTGATAAACTTAGATTATGACTATAATGTGAAGCATTTGAAGAGATAAGTCAGTAATGTACCAGATCCATCTCGAAACCCTAATGAGATTTCTACATGGCCATGAGAGAAATTATAGAGAATATTTTGTTTATAATGAAGGCAGAGAGAACGAGAGACGAGAGAGAGAGTTTGGTGGAGATATTTATAGGGGTCGAATATGGTGGAGTTAGTGGATAGTGAGTAAAGACAATTATATCCCAACCAAGGGTTAGGATTTTACCAGTGACTGCATGTTATGTTTTATGCATGGATGAAGCCTGTGATCGGTGTTATATTGGATGTGTTTTTTTTTTAATTCTTTTATTTAAAAATATATTAAAAATATTTCATTTATTTTTTTTTAATTTTTTATACTAATTCATCAAAACTATAAAATAAAATTATAAAAAAATATTAATTTAATATTACATGAAGCAGGGATTGTTTAGAAAGTAGGAAAAAGAGGGAAACTTCAAATCAACCTCTGATTATTATCTAATTCTCAATTTTATCTCACTTTTGTTCAATTGTGTCTTTATGATTTCAGTCATATCTCATTCGAGTCTCCTAGTTATGTATTAGTATTTTTGTCAGACTCTCTTCAAAGGAGTATCCTATTGGGTTTTAATTTAAACTAATAATTATACGCATTACACTATGATCAGATTAAATTTTTATTGAACTTAAAACAAATACTTATATGTTATTAACATGTTTTCTAGTAGGAAAAATAAACTGTGTGGAGATTGACTTAATGTGATGTAATTAATTTTACAGGTTCAAAAATAATCTGAATGATTAGTAAAAATACAATTTGATTGAAAAAACCAAAACAATATCTTTTTTTATATATTGAGATAACAATATATTAGATTGACTCGGATTTATTTGAATTAAATCAAGTTAACTTGTCAAATCTCTGGTCCAAGTCATGAGACCCTAATAATCCTGTAGAAAGTACACAAAAAATATTAAGCTCAATTTTCAATCAATTCAATGTTGAATGATGAAATTGAAAATAAAATTCAATTAGAAAAATAAGTCAAGTCAACCCGGGTTAACTTGTCAAACCTTAGTTATGAGACCAAAATAACCTCATAAAAAGAAAATCAAAATAAATTATAAAACTCAATTCTCAGTCAACCCAATGTTACAGGATAAGATTGAAAAAAAAAATCAATTAAGAAAAAGACACAAAAAATCACTTGAGTTAACTCGAGTTAACTGACTAAACTCGTGACTCGAGTCATGAAATTAGTATGACCTCATAAAAAGTAAAATAAAATAAATTATAAAATTTGATTTTCATTCAACCTAATATTCAAGGATAAAATCGAAAAAAAAAACATTCAATAAAAAAGACAAAAAAAACTCAAGTCAACTCGTGTTAACCTGTCAAATTCAAGTAATGAAACTATGATAATTCGATAAAAAGAAAATAGAAAAAAAACTATGAAACTAAACTTTCAATCAACCCAATGTTTATGGATGAGATTGAAAAAACAATTCAATTAAAAAAAAAACTCAAGTCAATCTAGCTAACCTGCAAAATTTACGACTTGGATCATGAGACCGTAATAACCCCATATAAAAAAACAAATAAAATATAAAGCTCAATTCTCAATTCACGTAACATTAAAAGATGAAGTTGATAAATAAATAAATAAACAAAAAAATAACCCGAGTAAACCTATATTAACCTGCCAAGCCTGGATCATGAGGTCCAATATCTATTAAATTCAATGTTGGAGCATGAAATTAAAAAACAAAATTGAGAACCAAATTGGAAAAATCCTTGGCTTTTTAACATTTATTGCTAGAGTGAAATGTCAATATCTTTTAATATATGTTAGTAATTAAATAAGTTGTTATGATTTATGCATCTAAAACAAGAAAAAAGTGTCCTATAACCTTTTTTTTTTGGTTTTGTATAGGAAAGAAAATTTCCTTTTAAAGTTTGGACTCTTACCAACTTAATTGCATATATGTTAGTGTTGTTTTATAAACTAGGATAACAATGAGTACTATTACTCACCATTCTATTTCATTTAAATCATTTATCTCATTGGTAAAAAATCTAGATATTCATAGTGTGTGTGAGTGTGTTGGGTTAGGTTTGGATAGGGTGTGGGTAAGGTTTTATAATATCCATACCTTCTTCATTACCCATCGAATAAGGTAACTCTAAAAAAAATCACCCATTCTAGTTATCATTACCTATTTTTTACTCGTATTTTTTTAAAAAATCAAAAATGAAATAAAGAAGAAGTAGATTACGGAGTGGTATGATAAGTAAGGACATGAATAATGATCAAAATAAATATGAGAGTTTGAGTTCATCTTAAAAAATAATTGTGAGATAAAAAAGATAAAAAGTTAAAGAGATAGAAAAATAAAGACAAAAAAAAAAGATAACAGATAAGAAAAGATGAATAAATAAGCAAAGGATTGGGGTATAAATAGGTCATATAATTAAAGGGAAAGGGACACAAAAAAATCCACAAAAAAAAAAGCAAAGGAAAACAACTAAGAAAGAGTAGAAAAAAACCCTAAAAAACCAATAGTCTAATTGACCAAAAAAAAAAAAGCTTATGCCCAAACACTAAAAACCATAGCCACCCATTCTCCTTATCTTTATTTTCCTCCTTCTCTCACCAACTAGCACCGACCACCAGCCACTCACAAACTTGTCGTCCATTTTTTCTCATAAAAAATCATCATCTAATCCTCTCATCCCCACCAATAACCAGCTCATGCAGTTCATATCTCTCTTTTTATCTTCCAGTCACAACACAACCCTAATAGACCTAACAACAACAACAACCAACATAACTCTTGATTTATCTTATTCCTCTATTAAGATTGAAACCCGTTAACAACCATAATAACCCTCATCTACATAGGAGACTTGTCATCTACACTACCTTCAATCCAAAAACCTAGCTGAAATCACAACCCTTTCCAGTTAAAATCAACTAAAAAAATAACCTGGTAATGACAACCACCATCATAACCTAATTATATATATATATAGATCTAATGCTAGCAAATAGAGTGCACGCACCAGTGATCCCATGTCACAACAAGGTCTCAACACGTGATGACCATGTGCCACCATCGCCCAGCTGATTTATAGTGTTCTCCAGTTTGTTCCAACAACTATCAGAAGTAGTTTTTGAATCCCAAATAAGTTTTTGTTTATTTTTAAATAAATTGTGACACAATTATATTTTTTTATGTATATATTGTTAATATTTGAAGTGTTGAGGTCCATAAAATTTTGTGGCAAACTTGAGGGTTGATGTTGTCGAGGATTTGTTTTTGGTATAATAACACTTAAATCAATACCTTGTGATGAGGTTGGGTGGATAGATTGTAAAAGGTTTAATGATTTGATTTTATACGTGGATGTGCTTGATTTTAGCATATGGACATGTTTAATTTTTACATGTGGTTTTAATCATCTTTCTTGAAAAAAAAGGTAGGGTTATTTTCATATAAAGAAAATATTGTTTATGTTTTTCTATCAAGAGATTAAACTAGTTGCAGTATAATCCTTAAACGAGTCTTATCACTTGGATGTTGATGCTTTATTTTTTCATATAATAAACATATATATTTGGTTTGTTTTGTGAGATATATATATGTTATTTTTCTAGAATCAATCCAAGAATAGTATGATTCTTAAACATGTCATATTCCTTGAAAGTTTAAAATTTTAATATATATCAGATTGGGTTTGTTGGTATTGATATTGATGAGATTAGCCCAATTATGAAGGAGTTAGTTTTGATCAAATATGATTTGGGTCTTATGGATGTGCATGGGTTTGGGCTATATAGGGTTAAAAAACAGCTAGGATTAATTAGGGTGTTGGGATCCTTTTCTTATAAGAATTTGTCAAAAATCCTAGCTAAGTTTGGGTTTATAATGGATAGTTAACTCGAGATGGATTATTATATTTTCATGTTGGATAAGGATTTCATATCTAACATGAAAACCAAAGGGTGATAAAATATGAGTGTAAATTTTCTTATTTATTTTTTCATTACATGCAAGGATTTCTTTTCTTATAAGGAGAATAAAAGACAGATATATTTGGAGGACTTTCCTTGTTGTTTTCTTTCTTTTCTTTTGTAAGATTTCCTTACTTTAAAAAGAGATTGTGCAAGGCTTTTAGAATGAACAAATTCAGCAACTCTTTATTCTATTTTTTTGAGCATTAATTCAACTAAATAAAGGATAAAGATCAAGCATTCAAGGCAGCATATTCCAAAGGGTGGCAAACACACATTATTCTTACGCAAGTCAGACATGTCTTGTTTGCCCATATGGCCTATGAGAAGAGATGTTAAGATGTTTCCTAGAAAAATACTTTCTTACATTTAGGGTTGCAATTTTAAGAAAAGAAATTTGTGCAAATGAAGCAAATGAATGAAGAAACCTTGTATGAATATTATAAAAGATTTAAAAAACTATGTGCTAGCAGCACTTAACATCAAATTTCTAAGAACTTCTTAATACTTTTACGAGAGACTTAAACCCCGAGATAGGAACATAATATGTACAGCTAGTGGAGGAGATATAGCGGACAAAACACTCAAGGTCGCAGCCACAATTGATATCCAATATGACTGCCAATACTTAGCAGTTTAGCCCAAGGATTAACGCTGACACTCTTACCTCTTTGGTGACATGTAACCCACAAAAAGTTAAGACTTGTAAAATTTGCATGATGCAAAGACATGGTATCGATTCTTTCCTAACTCTTTAAGATGACTCTACAAATCAAATTAATTCCTTGGGAATGACCCTATACCCACAACACAAGTATGATCCCTATTCTAATACTTACAATCCTAGATTACAAGATGGAAAGATCATCCCAACTTGAGATAAATAAATCCAGCAGGTCGTCGTTTCTCCGGTGAAGGAACTACCCGCAACCTCTCATTCCAAAGCTGGAATGTAATTTGGTCAGAGCATTTCCAACCTACAAAAAACGATGAAACTACAAGAACAAAACATTGCACAATCAACAGTAGCGTCTCAGACTACGATCCTCTAAAAAAGGAAAAAGGAAAGAAAGAACATCCCGCATTATCTTCCAAAAACACCCCATAAGGCCTTTCAAGGTCCCAAGTATGATCTTTAAACCAATACTATCATGCAAGGAAATGAAAGGGGTTGAAAAAGAAAGGGCATGGACACAATGCTATGGTTCTCCTGCTTTAGGAACGGGTGACCGGTAATAACTGTTACCATGATGACCATTGAATTTGGGGAAGCTCTTTGTTGGTTGCATATTCCTGGAATACCCTGGCCGCACTCTACTTCCATTCTGAGCGCTTGGATTGGAGCTGGCTCGCTCTGATTGCATGGCTTGAAAGTATGATGAAGAACAGGCCATGTCCTTGAGGCAAGGCAGAGGCTTTAGGGCTTCAACAACATCACTCATCAGAGGTCTGGCTTTGGGGTCACGGTTAAGGCAGTGTGCAGCCAATTGGATTGCCTTCTGAGCACCTTTGATGGAGAAGCGTCCTTCAAGACGAGGGTCTATCATTCTGTAGAATCTTCTCCTCTCGCCAAGGTGTGGCTGTGCCCATTCCACCAGATTATGCTCACCATTTGGTCGGTGTTTGTCCATGGATCTTCGACCAGTTAACATTTCAAGTAAAACAACCCCAAAGCTATAGACATCACTCTTGGATGTGAGATGACCTGGCACAACATCAAGTGTAACAAGTATGGGAGGATTTGCATATAACACAGCTCAAATAACGCAAGGCTTAATTACATGCTCACAGAAAATTATCCGCACATGATGGAGGGCTACTACATCCATGTGTGCACCTGTGAGGGTGGGTGCAAGGGAGACGAAAGAAATTTGACAAGTTCTTAGTTAGCCTGAATTTGATCCTAATGATGAAAACTCACTGGATTTTGTGACAAACAATAACCAATTCACCTTATCGACATTAGGAAACTAGCAATTCAGAAAACATTTAACCAAGACATTGCAGACTATGCACACATGCCTGAAAATCAAGGAGACAAGGGAATCTGTCAATAGAACCATAGAAGATATGGATTTTTTATTTTTTTTTATTTTAATCATTATGCAGAACAAAAAGATGATGATGCTAAGAAAGCATCTTCTTCTAAATGAAGTTCAATACGACAAAATGTTGCAAAATTTTATGGATAGATCTTTATTTGACCACATAGAGTAGTACTGTTGAAAACCCAACAACTTCTGGGAGTCCCAGCATTCCATGAAAGAAAAGCAAACAATAATTACCTATTTGTCAAAGAAAGCAGGCCCTTTCATGCTATACTTTCCATTGTTCAGTCCATAATTCCAACATTTATATTCACCATCAGTCCAGGGTTCCATATTTCTCAGCCACTAATAATGCTAGTACCCCAGTAACTCAAGTATCCTGAAGTCTGAGTTGATTAAGAGACAACTATGAAGTTTTCCATAACTTGGGTCCTCTTGCCATCTTATATGTTCACTTGCCTAAAATATCTTTAATTTGAAACCCCCCATTCCCCAACATCTTAATTTGAAATTCTTTCAGGTCATTTTATTTCTTTACATGTCCACATTAATTTCATTCTTGTTCTTTTGAAAAAGTAAATAACAGGTCTGAGACATAGCTCATTGTATGGTGGTGCAGCAGTGGCACCTAACAATGGTGAAATGGTTAGAATAATAATGCAGAAATGAGTGAAGGCAGCAACAACATAATGTAGTGAAGGTTTGGAATTAGAAAGCAAGAAGCATTATGATGGCTGCATTCCGGCGACAGTAGCTAGGTAGACATAAAGGTGATGTAACAAAGTGTTAGTGACAGTAACAAGGTACTGCCAGTGACACTGGAGCATAATAAATCATGGTTTTAGTTTCTGGTCAAGAGTAAGATGATTGCAGTAAATTGTGGAGATAACATATTACTGGAGCAGAGGGGAAATTCTAATCCATTACTAGGTGACTAGTCATAGAGATGGCAAAATGAATGAAGGGAACTATCTGGAGAGTTTGAATGCCACATCAATAGAGCAGTATAGCAAGTGATGCTGTTGAAACAGCAGTCAAATTAGTGGCAGGGGTATGAGATGGTGGTGTTTGTGGTTGTAATAGCTACATGATGAAGGTCATTGGTGAAACATGGAGTTTTTACTCCTCTTGACAATATATTTATGTATTCTTTTCCACATCAAGAAAGTAGTTAAATTTCATTGTTCCTCTCACATATGCACATAGCGCGCGCACATACTCTAAGGCAATGTTGAAAGAAAAAGATGAACAAAGTCAAGCTACCACCGAGAAATGTAACAAGTTCTGGAGAAACTCGGCAACAAGAAATTCAGTTTTTTGTTAATCATGTATAAAACCATGGATTGCATTCAATTAAGAGAATAAAGCCTATATGCAGAATTTTTAGATTAATGTTTAACATGCTCACCTGTTATCAATACTTGGGCTAACACACTAGATTACATCTAATCACAAGCACAAAACCTGTAATGATGCAAAAGACTGACACACAATGTTTAACATGCTCACCTGTCATTACATACTCGGGGGCTGCGTAACCATATGTTCCCATCACGCGGGTAGATACATGAGTCTTGTCCCCTTCTGGACCATCTTTGGCAAGTCCAAAATCAGAAAGCTTGGCGTTGTAGTCCTGGATAGGTCTAGCAATACTTTAGAAATGGATACAACAATGGATAAATAACAGATTATTTTCATAAACTAGTCACTCACTGCATCTAGTAGGATATTAGATGTTTTGAAATCTCGATATATCACTGGCCGTTCAGCTTCCTCATGAAGAAAGGTAAGGCCCTTTGCAGCACCAAGCAGTACTTTCATTCTGACAGACCAGGGAAGAGGCAGGGATCCTGCTGCATCAAACATATTACTCCCAAAAATGTGCAATGATCTATCTAATAACAGAACTTAGTTTTGTATCTGTATTTCCACCATACCTAAATTAGGACAATAAGGATTATGTTTGTGCACACATTTTATGGAATGCATTATCTCCATAAATTGGTCTTCAATGTGAACTACACTTTCCTTATTTACTGTGATGAATATATATGCATTATGGCAGCTTTCCTAGGTCTTTCAACTAAATACTTCATTCTTATCCTTTTAAATTAATTGCAATTCATGAAATGTTTATGTTTGGCATAAATACAACTTCCAGCAAGCATGAGAAAAAAAGGAAAAACAAAAAACCATACACTCTGAGAGAGAGAGAATGCAAGAACTCTTCCCATAAGTGAAGCGCATTGAAAATTTAACCTCCCAGCAGTGGTTAATTATGGCACCCCTTTTATATGGTTTCTTAGAAGGACGGTGCATTATGACCACCAACCTGTTCCAAAACAAGTTTTGTAACCTTTTGACATCTAGATTGATTTTACATGCAGCATATTAATTTGACATTTTCTACAGAGGCAATAAAATTTAAGGCTTGCGCTGACTTCATTTCACACTATATGTGACTGTGATGATAAGGTCCTTCAATTAAAAAATAGGAAAATGTAGGAAAGGATGAAAAGAACATCACTTGTAGTTATGATACCATCCTAGAAAAAAATTGCATAGCATAAACTGGAAAATGTATTAATTTCTTTGAGCTACTAAACTCAGTCCTGGTTACCAATAAAAACTGGTCAATGCTTCTTTTCCTAAATTAGCTTCTTACTTTGAGCTCTCATTAGTTACCCAACCAATCAAAAGATTTGACAGAACGATTTTACAGGCTGTACTCATTTATAGATGGCTCATTGAAACATCTACCAGTTTAGGAGAAAACACAGGATAGGTAACCAAATATGTAGAATAATAAGCTCATTACATACTTCTAAAGAGGTGATTCTCCAAGCTTCCTCGAGGCATAAACTCATAGACTAGAAGCCTTTGATCATCCTCAATGCAATAGCCAATTAATTTAACCAAATTAGGATGGAGAAGGTCGCCGAGATAATTAACTTCAGCCTGCCATGTATAAAAGAAGTATCCTTCAACCATAAATGCAGCAATACCACAAGCAATTATTGTAGACCAAACATGCAAGTGAAACATATGGGCATGTGCATGCATGTGGATGAACACGAATATACTAAAAAAAGACGTGAGATTTCTTACAAGCCATTCTTTATGTCCCTGAAGTCCATCATGGTTGAGAGTTTTTACAGCAACAGACAGCCCCGTACCAGGTTTCACTGGAGCAGTTCCATTCTCATTAATCCAACCTTTGAATACGCAACCAAACCCTCCCTCACCAAGAATACTCTCAGGCCTAAAATTCCTTGTTGCTGATTTGAGCTCATTAAAGGAGAATTTTCGAAGCTGAGAGGAAACTTGAAGTTCCTCACCAATATTGGGAGTAGATGGAGAACTTTCAACATTGCTAGTGCTCGAGGATGATCCCACTTGAACAGCCGGTTGGTCTCTGCCGGTATCATTTGTTGATTTGCTTTCCGCTGAATCACAAATGAAAACAAATACCATCACTGTATCTGGTTTTTCGGTAATCAACTAATCTATACTTTCAAATACGAGCTCAGACGGTGCATACAACCTGAGAGATGAATATAAACATTTCCAGAAACAGTATAAACCAGAAGAGACATGTCTATTTACAAATATGTAGACAAAGACACGCACGGGCATCTTTGAGGTTAAATAGCACCTATACTAATGTATGTTTACTTTAAACCATCCATGCATTTTTATTAGTTAAAACATTCCAAGGCATAACAACACCAAATCATGACTGAAGTTAGTTGCATTTCGTCTCTTTGAGAGATAAGAACATGCTGAGACACCAATGGTGCTTCAATGCATGATTAGTGTCTTGATTTCAATTGAATGACCTTTTTTTTTTATCATCTGTCAGAG
>Ga0325403_1001952_pt1 | contig 17855 bp, 10 predicted proteins | sample PopdelMetagenome_19_FD_205665 | JGI IMG/M metagenome (GOLD analysis project Ga0325403, IMG submission 205665) | Populus deltoides microbial communities from Bellville, Georgia, United States - Xylem-PdKOR-R4 | ecosystem: Host-associated > Plants > Phyllosphere > Stem > Wood/Secondary xylem...
GCGTGCGCAATGTGCATGTGAGATTTCTTTTCCGTCACTCAGTGAGTCACGAATCATAAGCTCCTCTCAACTAACTGAGATTGATTGACCCTCTCTGATTATGATTTTTATAAAAGTTGATTTTTTTTAATTTTTAAAAATTAAAAAAAGACCTTAAATATTTAAGAATTAACTATCTTCAATCAATTTTTATTTCATCGTACTCTAAATATTTTTTTTTAAATCACTTAATTTTTTTATTTTAAATATATTAAATCTTATCTTAATTAAATTATTAATTTAGGAGTTCTATTTACTAAAAAAAAAACTGTGCAATATTGTTATTATTCTTTTCAATCTATTTACTAAAAAAAACTATGCAATATTGTTATTATTCTTTTCAAAGAAAGATTTATTTTTTTAAAAGAAAATATTTAATTTTTTAATTTAAGTTATGTCCTTATGATAATTTTAATTTTAAAAACTTTACTTATAGTATAATACAACAATTCATTATTAAATAGTTTGATGTGGACCAAATACACTTTCAGATTTTTCTCTTAGTTTCATGTGTGTATTTGAGATTTTATTTTTAAAATAGTTTTTTTTTAAGATGTAGATTTTATTTAGAAATAAGATAGCTATGGTTTAAAATATTTTTTGTTTAAAAATATATTAAAATAATATTAGTTTTATTTTTAAAAAATTATTTTTAACATTAAAATAATAAAAAATATAAAAAAATATTTTTTAAAAAAAATTATAATTTAAAGCACGTTTCCAAACCCACTCGTAATTTATTGCTAAACCTCGTCCTTGAGAAAGCTGGCATGGACGAGGAGTGCGGGTAGGGGGCTTGACCAGAGGAGATTCAAGGAGAAAAACCTATTTGATAACAACCGATTTTTGAAGAATTTGAACAAAGTTTACTTAAAAATGCATTGCCACACGTCATGAGATAACGAATATGTTATGTTTGAGATAACAAAGGGTATTTGGTTTTATTACAAAAAAAAAAATAAATAAATAAATAAAAGGCATTATAGAGAAACATGGTGGCCTAAGAGTCGTCATAATACGGATTGGAACAATTTAATGACTTCTTTTCCCAAAACAACAAAAACCAATTGCATTGTCTTTCAATAAAAGGGTATTTTCTATGATATACATTTGATATTATAAAATTCATTCGAGTTTAATGAGTTTTTTTATATTTTTTTAGCACTATAAAATAATATAATTGCTTTTAAAAGCAAAAATTTACTTAATTGATTGGAATAGGTTTTGATATTATTTTGTTTTTTTTAATAATAAATTAGCCTTGGTGCCCTGAAAACAATTATTGGAAGGCTAGCTTTTAGGGGTTTTCTATCTTTTTCATATATTTTTTAATTATTATTAAGTTGGTCAAGGATAATTTAGTACTTTGATAAATATAGAATTATATATAAAAAAAAATTGGTTGGGGCTTGTTGCGCATGCGCTAGCAAGTAGGCAATGCATGAGCCATTGTCAGATCACTGAAAGCCGCCTTCTGTGATAGTGTTCGATTCGTTGAGGAATCTCCTTCCTAAAAGGATGACATGTGTTGCTAAAAGGGCTTTGATTTGACACCAATAACCCTTTTTTTTTTCCTCTTTCCTCCTTAATTTTTAGATTTGCCCTCTATTTTTCAAATCAACCATTCAATTGATTTTTTTCTTCACCTTTAATCCCTTTTCTTTTAATTATTATTTGTTTTATTTTGAATGATTTATGAATTAGGAATTTTTTTTATTTCATCCCCCTTCAATTTTTTCAATTGTCAAATTTGATCCATATTCTTTTTATTGTTCTTTTTTTCACTTATAATGATTTTTAAAGTTGGGTTATTTTTTCAATTTCATCCTTCTTTATTTTTTTTCATACCAAATTTAATCCTTATTCTTTTGATTGTTTCATTTTCTTCTTCGGTAAATTTTTTAAATTGATGTTTTTTTATTTCATACTTCAACATTAATTTTATTAGAAATTGAGTTTTTTGATTGAGTCCGGGTCAAGATTTTATGGGTTACGAGTTTGGGATATTAACCTAGTTTAAGAGATTCACCTGGGTTTCCAAGGTTTTTTTTAAGCTTATATTTTTTTCGATTTCATTCCTTAATATTTATTTGATTAGAGATTGGACTTTATTATTGTTGTTGTTGTTATTTTGCTTTTTATAGGATTTTTCACTAATTTTTACAATGACCAGGATTATCTCAAGTCTTTTTTTGTTGTTTTTTAATTGTTAAACCTAGCTTTTTAAAAAATATTTGTTAAATTAGATTAAATTAATTTATTAAATATAAACATGAGATGCTAACTTCACAATAATTTGTTTGGCTTATTTTCCGGGTTGTTGCTTTAGCGTCGCGTACAACCTCTCTCAGTGTCAATATAGAGCCTTTTGTAGTGGCGTTAGAACTGCCTCAATGAGCTCTTTCTAGTTGAGGGTCGATGTCCATGACGAAGCGACAACGAGTCTCCACCATACTTTTCTTTCATCTCCTCATGAGTAAAGTTGACATCTTATTTTTTATGGTTAATTATTATATTTTTTGTTAATGTCTTTTTTTAATCGTATTATTAAATTAATCGGGTTTAGTGAACCCCATCAAGTCAATAAACATGGGTCTCAAATTTTCTTACTTTTTTAGAAATGTTAGCATCACCTGATCATTCTTTTTTCATGTCAAGAAAAAATAACTCGACCCGTTATAAGTGGTAAGTAAAATGTTGTGAAGCAAAACTCAATATACTATAGGTCGTAGATTTAGCATCCTAACCAAGATGGGCTATAGTCAGGGTTTTTTTCCTTATTTTCGTTGTCAATCTTTTTTATAAGTTTATTTATTACCATTGTATTTTTTTTATTATCAAAATTATGCAAGCTTATTATGTGTTGTTCAAGGATTAAGGCAAATTAACACCTAAAAGGGGGGCAAATTAGACGTGTCACTAAATTTTACACTTAAGACAAATTACTTGAAGTAAATATAATAACCAACAATACAATTTAAAGTACTTAAAGTAAGGAGTTAAGGAAGAGAATTTGTAAACTGATTTTAACGTGATTCGGCAAGCCTACATCCACACCTTAAGTACAAAACCGTATTTGAGTATTGTATTCCTTCAATAGTCCAATCTCAAGAGTACAATCCCACTTGATGAATTCACACTTAATTTTTTACACCACTTGAAGAAAATATTTCTTCAAGATTTTTTCCTTTGGTGAAATTCCCTCACCAAACTAAGAGTTTGTACCTAACTCTTAAAGGTTTACAATATTTTGTTTTCACAACAAACTTTCTCAATAGAATGAATATTATAATTTGAAGTTGAAATATTTCTATACCTCACTAGATAACACTTATAAGATATGAAGGTGTTTAAGTGTAGTGACAATGAGATTGAATACTTTTATGTTATAATATGAAGGTTTAATAGCATAAACTAGAGTATGATCCATGATTGATGATTTTGATGTTGATTTACTTTTAGAATAGCGTGTATATCATATATGTTAAGATTCTCATCCTAATTTTGCAATTAGTGTGTGTGTATGTGTTTTTAAGAAAAAATAGTTGTTACAATCCCACTAATAAGTCAACCGATTTAGATTAGTTAAGCCAATCAGTTGACCAATTCCTGCAAAATTTCCAAGGTTCATTACTGATGAATAAATAGTCGACCGGTTCATGCAGAATCTCAAATCTAATAGTTTAACCTACGTGAATTTTTAGAATCGTCTAACTTAGATTTTATTAGATTATTATCAATCCTTTAATGCATACAGAGTGAAGTGTGTGAGTTCATTTTAATTGTGCTATCAAGTAATATATAAAGATTTATATTTAAACATGAACACTTATTCTAAGTCTTCATCTTGCTCTCCTTTTGAACTTCTAGATTAAGTTCTTTACATAATCTGTCATGCTTGTTGATATATTTTTCATATAAAACCTGTTTAAAGCTTATTCTCAATCAAACATATTATTTCTATTTTATTGTTATCATCAAAATATATAAAAATATGAATGTATGACTCTAAAAGTCAATATATTGAACCCAATCAAGTTAATGACCCAAGTCTTGAATTTTATTTTTTTTAGCTTCTTTGGAAACATTCGTGTCACTTTAACATCTTTTTTTTTATGGTGGAAAAAATTTAAGTCAGCCTGCGACATAGCGCAAGCTACCTATGTAGTTCAAACTAAGCATCTGTAGGTGTTGCCATAGAACACCATGCTCCAACCTCAATTTGCTTTTTTTTTATATCCTTTAAAAAAAATTATCAAATCTCGCTCTTTTAAATCTTATACATTTATTTCACTCCTATCTTTGCTTACTCTTTTTCTCTAATTTTTTTGTTAGACCTATAGTTTAAAATTTGAGCTAAATAAGGTTTTGGCACATTAAATTGTCATATGTAACCTATAAGCAAAAAAATTGAAGAGATGATGGAAGTAGAAAAGGAATAATATGTCAATTCAAAGCCTAACTATTTCATTAAATGTAAGCCATTTATGTCAAAACCTCACTGCGCAATGTATCAAAACCTGAAGGTTGTTTAGTTGTAAAGAATAATTTTTTTATTTTCATCTTTAATTTAATTTTTATCAAAACCAGTGGAGAATGTAGAACATATATTCATTTGGTGAATCTAGAAAATGATTTTCCACTTAAAAAATTGAAAACTATATTAAAAAAAAGGAAAAAGTTTCTTAGGAATTTTATAAGCTTTTTAATATTATTGTCTATTTAACTTTTAATGATATCATTTTCTCATAATATCACATTAATTAACATTTTAATACATGTAATTTATTATATGGATATGGGATGAAGTCGTCAAGACTTTAGATTGGTTGGGCTTTTCACGGACTACGTTATTTGGGCTAATGGAGTGTATGGGCATGACCTGGTTGATGAGCTAATGGAAAATGGACTTGGTTAGTGTCTAGAATGTCTAGACTTGTCACTGGTATGGGTTGGTAGGGTGAGTTTCACTAGTTTCCTTTCAAAACAAGTTTCCTTGTTGGAATTGGGGATCCTTCAATTTATAAGTTAGTAAAATATAGAAGGAGAGGAGTTTGTTGTGCATGGAAGTAAATGATACAAGGAATGAGTAGTGTGGTAGGTGAGCAAGAACATATAAGTAGCAGCGTGGTGTTATGGCTTTACGTGGTATGCTCTAGTTCATGTTTTTTAGTCTTGCTATGAAGAATTTCTTGTGTTATATTGTTGCCCATAAATGAACTTACTTGGGTATAACACCCAATAAAAAATTAGTATTAGGTCGGCCTATGCTAGAAGGAAATTAAAGGTAACAGACCGACCTGCTTTAAAGGAAAAGTGAGGGGGTGGAACCGGCCTACCCTAAATAGGAATTATAAAGGATTAGACCAGCTCTAGGATGAACCGAAATAAGGATAAAAACATGAATAACCATCCTCCCAAACACCTCCTCATATTTATGAGGGATATAAATATAAGGGGGAGAAAAAGAGATGACTCTTTCTCTAAAAAAACGGTTGCAGCTCTATTGGAACAACCCTTTTCTCCCAAAGAAAAACTGAAATTGACCAGTTGTATACCAAACTCCTTGGGTGCTGAGTAAGAAAAGAGTTAGAGGGAAATAGAAGTGACCGAAAACATGAAGGAAGGAGCCTAAACCTTTTCCCAGAACCGGTAGCAGCCATTGCTGTAGCATATACTCTTTCTTATAGAGAAATTAAACCCAACCAGTTTGTATACCAACTTTCTTGAGTGATGAGTAAGAGGTGGGTTAGGAGAAGGAGAGAATCAAAAATATGGAAGAAAGAGGAGCCTAGAGGGCCGACTGGACAACAGGAGAGGGAACGAAGAAATTGAACAAAAAAAGAAGAACAAACCACCGAACCTTACACTAAGACTGCCCAAAAACAAGAGGTAAGACCAACATCATTCCTTTGGCTGGTTACTACACCAAATTTTGGACAAAAAAGGAAGTGATAGAACTAAAAAAAATAAGAGTTTAGGGCTTTTACATTGTGACTCAAGGTTTAGCAACTAAGAGTGATGAATCTAAGGGGAATGATGAAAAAATAAAAAAAACATGTATAGACTCTTACAAGAGAAAAATGAATGAATATAAGTGAAATTAAATGTATGAACCTATAGGAAGGGCTAGCCGGTTGTAAAAGGTTGGACATAATGCAATTGATATGTTAAAGTGCTTGAATTGTGAGCTTTTTAGAGTCTTAGAACATGTTAGAACCAAAACAAAAATTACACTTGTGTTAATGACATGATTTCTGCATATGTGATTGAAGAAATGGTGTGAAAATGTGTTGGAATAATGCTATATGTAGAATGGTGTTGTCATTAAATCTTAGAAGCATGTTGGAGCTGAAATGAGAACTACGCCATACTAATGCTTTGATTTTGTTTATGTGATAAATGAACATGTATGATTATGAACCAAGTGGATGTATATGCATTGAGAAATGTTATTGTAGATATACTTGTGATAAAATATATTGAATTGCATGTACTAATTAGGGAAGTAAAAGGTTGCAACGATTTGACCTAAGGGAAGAATCATGAAGAAACCTTACATGATGAACATCATTAAAATGACATGAAATAGTATGAAAATAGAACTTTTATGTGTTATTGAATTACTATAAATTGTATTATTGAATTGAGATGTTATAATTGAGAATTTGAAGTAGATGATTATTGACAAAGGTTTGGCCACGACCTTGGAATGATAGTTATGGAGGACCTTGGAAGAATGTACATGGTGGATTTTAGCGGTGCATTGTTTGAAAGCTTCGTGATAAATGTGAATACATTTGGTTTCGATACATGTCCAAATTCGTTTGGGGTGTGTCGAATAAAAGGGAAAGCTTAGCGCGGACCTTATACGCAACCTAGGTAAATAGTAAAATCAGAAATGACTTAATCATCGTTGTCAATTTTTGGATTGGCAACGACTTAATTTTCATCAATGATTTTTGAGTCAATAGAAAAACATAGGCGCTGATGACTTTATAGGTCAGCCGTAGGACTGGATTGTGCTGGCAATTTCTGGGTCAGCAACGACCATAGAACTAATTGCGTTGATAATTTCTGGGTCGACAGGGACGCAATTTTCATCAATGATTTTCGAACCAACAGTAAATGAATGCACTGGCGATTTTATATGTCAACTATATAACTAATTGTGCTAACAATTTTTGGGTCGGCAACGATGCAATTTTCATCAGTGATTTTCAAATCAATAATAGATAAGTACGCTGACGACTTTAGGCGTCAACTATAGAACAAATTTCATTGATGATTTATGTGTTATCAGCGACCCAGTTTTCGCTAATGACTTTCTGCAACAACAACGACCTAGTTTTGTTGATGAATCCCATATCAGAAATGACTTGACTGTTATAACGATTTCATCGATGATCTGGTCTAAATCTCAATGAAACTCAAGAACTAAACACTAGGACGCCCGTGAGTGGCCACACTTAAAACAAAGAGAAATGTAATGATGTGATGATGTTCATTATATGATTGTATAATATGTGGAACACTTGAATGTGAACATGTGAATTCTTTGGATATGTATGATGATAGTTATATGGTTGTTTGATATGAGTATGCTGATTATGATCATGTGATATGTCAAGTGGTACGATCGGAATCGGACCTTTAACTAGACAAAGACACTCTACAAGAGGAATAAGGAGGTGGTTTTCCACCCTCTTTTAGCATAATATTAATTCTCTAAAATGAATCTGTTACAAAGGATCTGTTACCATTTTGTGTGAATAATGAATCGTTCATAAAATATGGGATTAGATTTTGATAATTAGCTTCGGCTAATGACATCCTAAAAGGATGACCGGGCTTAGACATGGTGATTAGCTATGGCTAATGACATCTAAGATGGATGATTAGGTTGAGTATTGTGATTAACTACGATTAACGGCAACCGAGATGAATGACTAGATTAAGTATTATGATTAACTTTGATTAATGGCATCCAAGATGAATAATCAGGCTAAGTATTATAATTAGCTTCGGCTAATGGTATCTAAAATGGATGATCGGGTTTGAATTTTGTAATTAGCTATGGCTAATGACATCCAAGATAGATGATCGAGTGTGTATATTATAATTAGCTACGACTAATGGTATCCAAAATGGATGACCAGGTTTAAATATCATGATTAACTATGGCTAATGACATCCAAGATGGATGACCGAATGTGTATATTATAATTAGTTACGGCTAATGATATCTAAAATGAATGACCGGGTTTGAATATTGTAATTAGCAATGGCCAATGGCATCCAAGATGGATGACTGGATGTGTATATTATGATTAACTTCAGCTAATGGTATCTAAAATGAATGACCGGGTTGAAAGTCATAATTAACGTTGACTAAGGGCATTTAAGAAGGATGACAGGGTTCAAATATTATGATTAGCTACGATAAACAACATCTGAGATGGATGACTGGGTTGGAACAATGTATATAACACATATTTAGTGGTTTTGTAAAGGATGACCAGAATAAAACAAAACAAAATAATTTTGGCAAATGAATTAACTCCGTCCCTACCACTCCTACAGAAAAGTTGGGACTTGTGAGCAAGGATATATTTGAAGAAATAATAAGGGTTATATTATGTATTATAAAGAGTAATGAAAAGATTATACTTATTTAGGCTATAAACGAAAAGTAATGTTATTCTTCTTTTAGTTATTTATCATCATGTTTGAATTATTTATAATTTTTATATTCATTTTTGTACTGTAACAGTGACGTCACACCAATAAGGTGCATAAGAAATCCTGTTCCACAGGTCCACATGTTTTAGAATAAATTATCTATTCGTATGTTGTAAGGTGTTATGTATTTTGTATGAATGAATGTACTAGTTGTGTAATTGTCGTTCGACACTTTTGTATAAACTAGTGAATGATAACGAGGTTAGAAAAAAAATGCAAACTTATGAATATATTAATATGATGTAATGTAAACTTATGAATATGTAAATATAATCTTATGGGTATGTGTATTAAGTACCCATTTTATGGGGATGTTGATTTACAAATTTTTGGAATGCTATCGTGAGAAATATCGAGGATGAAAGGGCTTACAAAAAAAATTACCATCAATTTCGATCATGTAATGATAAGAAATCTCGAGTCATTACATAGGGACTTGATGTTAGTGGATAAAGGTAGGCATCATACTAACAATGAACAAGTCAAGTGGTATAAATCATCGTATAGAATGCCTATGAACTCATCACTTTGTATTGTGGTGAGTGTTAGTAAATAAGAATTCCCAAGGTACTATTTGAGACCCAAATAGTTTTTTCAGGGTTAAATCAGAAGAGAAAAGAAGAGGATGTGATTGCTTAAATGGTTAGCCTATTTGGGCTTTAACCTAAACAACATGACCTAACATGGTTAGCTCGTTTGGGATTTAACTCAAATAGCTTAACTTGACATGGTCAACCAATTTGGAGGACTAAAAGAATAACTAAAACAAGGGGCAAAGATAGAACTAAAATGGAAGAGAGAAGATTTTGGCTAGTGCATGTAGTATTGGGTCATGTCCACCATCTTTTGGTAGTGCATGTGGATCACCCCTAACTTCAATTATGGCTTTCCTTGGTATTTATGAAATCATATTGTCGAGATCTTTCTGGTGATGTTGTGCATGCATTAATTAAAGCTTTAATATAACTTTGGCATCTATTTTTTTTTCTTTCTCTCTCTTTCTCTCTTTCATGTTTAGCTTCCACACTAATTTTGTCCCCGTCTATATATATATATATATATATATATATATATATATATATATATATATATATATATTAGTCAAAGACTAGTTATAAGTAAGAGAGTTGGAAAAGTGTGTTTTCGAATTCTTTAAATAAAAAAAATCATAATTAAACACAAAATCTTATTTTTCATATAGAGATATGTTTTTAGATTTAGAAAACATATATGTTTCTACTTATGAACACAACCTTGGTGTTTCACTCCAACATTACATCCTATATAAAATAAGATACTAACTTCATTCTAACACTACCACCTATATAATATAATTGTAAAACTCGACCTAATCCGAAGGTTATTAAAAAAAATCCAAAGCTTAAAGCTTAAACCAAAACTAGGTTGTTAGTTGAACCGACTATGACCTAACAAAACTTGTTCAACTAGATTAGGTTTTTAATTATTCAAGTGACCTAACCAAACCTGATCGAGTAAACTATAAACCAACAAAAATTAACAACAATATTACCTAAAGTGAAGGGATTGTGTTTTTTAATTATGGATTGTGGTGGTTATCATTTGAATATTTGAATAATATATTTGTTCATTCAAAATTTTAAGTCTTTAAATTTTTATTTTTTCCATTAATTAAAATTATATTGAAATTGAGGCATACTTAAATTCAACATATTAAATCACTTTTAATGTAGTATGTTTTTGTCTCACTAAGTTAACCTAGAGACCCAAGCCTTTTCCAGGTCAACCTCTAAATAGAGTTTGACAACTATGCTATAAATTAAAAGGTGAATATATATATATATATATATATATTAGATAGAGTGCTTGTGCTTTGCTGTGAGCTTAATAAAAATAATTTTTCAACAAAAAAATATACGGGTATTGTAAGCATGTTTTGTAGGTCAGAAAAAACATTACTTCTGAGTTACAACATTGTTGTGTGTGTTTAATATAATAAATAAAATTAATAAAATATTATATGTTCTAGCAAATGTTAAAAAAAAGCTTTAATGCTAATCAAAGATTGCATCATGAAGCTAAGAAAAAGATGCATTTTAAGATATTTGATCTAAAGCTTTTAATTATTTTTGAAGTGAACAACAATAAAATTTTGTTTTTAAGGAAAGTAATAATCTAAATCAAATTAAAAATAATAATTTTATTGTATACTTTCTAATTCTCTTGTTAATTTATTTATCTTAAACAAAAAAAAAAGTTTTGTTGGCTCGAGTTCTTAATTCAATAAATACTGTAAGTAATTAGAATAGATATAAAATAAAATCAAGATAATTGAAATAAGGGTTAAAAAGGCATCTCTCCATTTTTTCTAATAAAAAATGTTTTGATAATTTCAATATGAGCATATTAAAACGAAAAAAGAATAACACACCATTTGCACATTGTCACGATGATTTTCTTAATCTTTTTTTGAAGGCACATGGAGGAAAGACAACAACAACAAAAAATCTTGAAGGACTGTGTAGAAAGAGAGCTTGATAATATTATTAAAAAAATAACATGATAAAAAAAGAGAAGGAAAATATGAACCATATGTAATGAAATAATATCATGAATATGTTTTAGATAATTTAATTTTAATGAATTCAAATTAAGAAGAAGAAAAATCAAAGACATTTATAAATAGAGACACGATAGGCTTGCAATCATGTCATCCGCCCATCTTTTTACTTGAAAACAAAAAACAAATGAGATGATGCATTGTGCGTGTGATTGACAGCGCATCACCTTTTAGTATGATTACCGATCACCTCAGATGATCAGAAAATCGAGTTTATACGCATTCAGCAAACAAAACTCAGTTTTCAACCCTTTTTATCGTAAAAAACATCTCAAACACTCAATAAGCCAATTAATAAACTCAAACTGGCCTTTAATCTCCTAAAAATAAAAAAATTAACCAAAATTAAAAAAAAAACTTTTTAGAGGCTCGTTCTACCTTTTACTCCAAAATAGAGGGTTAAAAACACTACAATGGAGCTTTTATTGCTAAATGGAACCCATTAACATAGAAAAATAACTTTTTTGGTGGTCGGATTATGGAATACCCTAGGTTACTCTCTACTCCTTTGTTTCTCGGTGTCATTTTTTGTTACTCTCTTGTCATTGGTTAAATTGAAGGACTCCAATGTAAACCAAATATTTAAAAGAAAAACATAAAAATTCAAGAATCAATGACCAAAAATGAAAAAACAAAAACAAAAACTTTTTGGACTAAAAAAAAGGCCCTCAATGTATAGTGAAAAAAAAATGAGGCTAGATATTTGTTCTAGTTTCTAATTCAATCCTTAACATTTCAATTATTTGAAATCAATAAAATTAAATTTTCTTTTACCAAATTAAATATGAAATCAACGTCGAAACTTATTATTGACATCATGAGAACCCCATGTTAAGCCATCCAAAACAAATCATCCAGTTTTATCCCAAATCAACTTAATACAAAAGGAACGGAGTGAGATAAAAAGTAAAATGACTAAAAAAAATTAAAAGATCAATAAAAATGAAAACAAAAACAACGTGGGTAACTCTTGCAATCAATAATTGATTGGATATTTCTTCTATGTTGCATTTTCATCTCTTTCTTCCTAATATCTCTTCAACCTTGCATTGTCTTGTGCTTTCATTATCTTTAACAACATTTTCTAATTTATTGAACATTAATTTTACGAAATCAAATTATAATTATTGCTAGCAATAGCAATCAAATAAATAAGAACTAAATTTGATATCATGAAGAGTAGATTTAACATAAAAGAAATGGTGGATCATTTTGCTATTTTAGAGAGGGTAAAGCACAAAAATTGAGGAGAAAAAAGAGAAAAGAAAAAAGAAAAGAAAAGCGGGTCGTTGAAGCCATACTAGTATTTCACCATGTCACTTTATAAAGAATTTTTTGTTGAGACGATTCCAACAACACCAAGAAAAGCTACCATTGAATCTCGAAAGAAGTCGCATGTGACGTCATGGTGCGACAACCTCCTTGATTTTGATTAGCTGACTTTAAATCTTGCTTTTCCTTGATAAATTTGTTTAAATTAGTTATGAATTTAGGCCTATAATAACATAATATAAAAAAAAATACAATGGCAAAAAAGTGTTGGGTGAAGAATGATGGTATTGTGAACAGTAATTTCGTTACGCCATTATAGTTAATTCATGATCATGATTTGCGACAAAGTATATACAATTTGAATCCATAACAGGTAATACAGGAGAAATATTATACATGTAAATTAATCTTATTGTTAATTAAAAAATTATTTGACGGGAAGTAGTATTTTTAATTCAATTTATGCGTTAATTAGGGTTAAATCTTCTTTTAAAAGATCGTAAAGACTCTCTTGCACATGAACTTATACATTTTTTTTTTATATAAAAAAAAAGAGTTGATCTCAGCTTGAAAAAAGAATTCAAGAATATTACACTCCACCGCTGCAATAGCTGGAGTTTTCTTCCGCAACAAAAAAAAGGTAGTTGTATCCAAGGTTGGTTGTTGAAATTAAGATTTAACCGGTAAAATTGTATAATTTTACAAGTTACATTATATTTAATTATTTTAAAAAATTGAAAGCTGAAAAAATCAGCTTAAAGGTGGTTGAGAAGCCTTTAACAATGTCCTGCCGTGGTTATTTATTAAAATATTTTTTATTATTTTTGATATTATTATATTAAAATGATCTAAAAAAATAAATTTAAAATAATTTTTTTAAAATGTTTTAAAAAATATTTATGATTTTATTATGTGAAATTATATAATTTTATAAGTCATAACATATTTATTACATGTGAAATTATTTTAAAAAATTGAAATCTGATTTTTAAAGTTAGTTTAGGGATGTTTAAGAGTGTGATACTAATTGTTTTTTAAAGTGTAATTCTTTTAGAAATATTTTAAAATAATATATTTTTTTATTTTTTAAAATTATTTTTGACATCAACATATCAAATCAATCTAAAAATATATATAAAAAATTATTTAAAGAAAAAAAATATTTTTTTAAGAATGTTTTTAAACCATAAAAAAAAACAAAAAAATATAAAATCATTCAAAATCATGATTTTATAATTGTATTTACGGTTGGTTTGTTTTTACATTTCAAAAATACTTTAAAAAAATTAAATTTTATTTTATTTTTTTACTTCAAATTAATATATTTTTAAATTATTTTGATTCGATGATATTAAAATAATTTTTTAAAAATAAAAAAATATTATTTTAATATATTTTTAAATAAAAAATATTTTAAAATATAATTATAACCCGAAAGAAACCCAGACTGATATGTAAAAATTGGACACTTTTAAATAACACAGTCACGTCACCATCCCTTTCCTTTTGTCTGAGGTGATTTTTACTTCTTTGATTGAGCAATTTCAAAGACCTTTTGTCCTTTTCTTTCCCTTATCTGGAACTCTCTCTCCCTCTCCCCTGCCTTCTGAGATGGGAATTTGAGATTTAGGTCTTTTTTTCTTCCAAGAATCCTTTTCTGTATTTTGTAATAGTATTTTTTATTTTAAAATATATTAAAATAATATTTTTATTTTTAAAATAATTATTTTTAACATTCACATATTAAAATAATTTAAAAATATTAAAAAATATTAATTTAAAATAAAAAATAAAATTTTTTTTAAGTAGAGTTTGATTAATATTAAAATAGAAGACATGATGAAAATTAAATCAGAGAAAACATATCCTTCTATCATTCATGTTTTAAAGTATTATAAATTCTTTTTAAAATAATATTAGTTATAAATTTATTTTATCAGTGCTATAAATTTATTTTACGTGTCTATCTCAACTTACTTAATCAAACACTTTATTATATTTTTTAATTTTTAAAATGAATTTTTGAATGTTTAGTTTAGTTTAGATTTTTGCATGTTAAAATTAAGTAATTTTTTAACATTAAATAATCTATTAACAAACTTGTTACCGTGTTTAATAAAATCCAATTTCTTTCATGATAATAATAAATTAATAATCAATCAACTAGACCGCCCCGTCAAATTGGAATTTGGTTTTTGAAAATTAATAAGTGTATTGACTATTGAAGCGAAATAAAATATATTTTAATATGGAACCTTCTATAGGTATTTTTTATTTTTAAATATTTATTCTAACATGACGTCTCCGAACTAAGACACATTCGTTATTACAGAGAGTATCGGGACCAATAAATAATTTGCCCTAAAAAGTTAAAAAAAATATACGCAACAAAGACAAGTAATTACCGAGCGAAGTTCTTGTCTGCGGGAAAAAATGCACAAAGCGACGCCGTCGCCACAGTCCAGTCTGTAATTCAGTGGGATCCACCACTCGGGTCTTCTTCTTCGCTTGTTCAGCAACCCATGTTCACAAAAGAAGGAAAATTTTAGGCTGCTCTTTCTCTCTCCCCCTCGCACACACACTCGCTTTAACTACAAAGAACCACTCACCAGAAACATCACCGGGATGTCGTCTCCGGCTCCAGGAGTTTCTCCTGTCCCCAACAATTCCACCTCTCCGCCGCCAGTATCGAGCCTCACCTCTCCGCCTCCGCCTGACACAACCAACACAACTAGTTCTCAGGCACCGCCTCCGACGAACTCGAGTGGTGCTCTAGTGCCACCTCCACCGGCAGCGGCATCGCCAGGAGGATCATCGGGAACGAGAGCCCCGTCTTCGCCGGTTCTTGCGGCGTTGATAGTAGGAGTAATATTAGGAGTGCTGGCAGGTGTGGGTATTTCTGTTTATGTGTACCGGAGGAAGAAGAGGAAGGAAGCGCAGAGATTATTGCTCGGGGGTCAACCTTCACAAGTGGCTAGCAAAGGTTTGCCTTTTTTGACTTTGAATTGCGTAGAATATAAAATTATGTGCATTTGTGTTTTTATGCTTGATTTGCTTCGTTTCTTGTCCTATTCGCTGTCCGCTTTTAATTGATTGCTTCGTAGAATTTCGTTTATGGTTTTGTTTGGATTTGCTCTTACATATAGACTCATCATGCTTGTTCTTCTGTGAATCTAGTATCTGCTCTTTATGATTTGTGAAGCTACTATTCATCTTACTATTAAAGCCACTCTTGCCAATTACTTTCCTTTATGTTTCTATGCTGTTCTAATGCCTCCAGACGATGGCTTGCCACTGCATTGGCAGCCCAATATGGCTCCTGCTGCGGACGATAAAATTATGATGTGGCCGAAGCCCACTATTCCCCAAGGAGCTCCGCCGAATTACCAACTGCAACCGATGCTTGGTATTCATGCTGAACAACCTTCTACAAGCAGCGGCATGGGCTCTGATAAACAAGTTAAATCACATACTTCTGGAATTTCTCTGGGATATTCACAGACTACTTTTACTTCTGAAGAACTAGCCATGGCGACTGATAATTTCTCCAATGCCAACCTCCTTGGTCAGGGTGGTTTTGGTTACGTTCATAAGGGAATCCTTGCAAATGGTACAGTGGTTGCAATTAAACAGCTTAAATCTGGGAGCGGACAGGGAGAGCGTGAATTTCAGGCTGAGATTGAGATTATTAGCCGTGTACATCACCGACATCTTGTTTCATTGGTTGGATACTGCATTACTGGATCCCAAAGAATGCTTGTTTACGAGTTTGTACCCAACTACACCTTGGAATTTCATTTGCATGGTGAGTCGCTTTAAAAAAAAAATCAAGGTCCAAATTATCTTCGCTTATCAATCTGCCGTTCTAGTGCTTATTTTCTTAGTTCACTTACAAACTCAGATCTGTGTCTACGTGTGATTCTTCATCATTTATTGGAATCAACCCTGCATTGGCCTTAATAGAAGGTCAAAATATACCGTACAAGAGTAATGTTAGCATGGAAAATGATTTACAACCACACTTTTCATACCAAATTTTAATACAAACTGATGTGTTGATTCGTTATTGGTAAAGTGTAAGTCCTAAAAATGATAAATGATTGGCGTCTCGGAAAAAAAGTAATTGTCGCATGTGATTGTGTTAAAATTTTGTACAATTACTCATTTAAGGATACGGGCCATTTTACAAGCAGTTGTTCACTAATTAATTGCCACTTACCATAGAGAACAGTTTGCTAAACCAGGTAATGTAGACTTCAGCACATTTACGTCAAACTTACAAACATTGAATTAAATAATTAATATAGCACCTGTCATAAACCACCACATCGGTTACAAAATTAAATTTAGTAAAGGTGTTAAGAGTCTAGCATTATCGATGGCATTGTATTGAGAACCGTAGTATTCCGCAAATTGATATGAAATTATGTTCTGTGTGGCTGTAAGATAAGGCACCATCGTCTAACCATAGATATCTTACATATCAGGAAATGGGAATCCCACCATGAGCTGGTCAACAAGAATGAGAATCGCAGTTGGCTCAGCGAAAGGACTGACGTATCTGCATGAAGACTGTGAGTATATTTTGTTTGCTACATTTAGGTTGTCTGGTTTTCATGTTTAATTGTTTGTCTCTGAGTTCCCATCTCTTTTTGTTGTAAAATATATTTTCAGGCCAGCCTAAAATCATACATCGAGATATCAAGGCTGCCAATATTCTTATTGATCAGAGCTTCGAAGCAAAGGTGGGTTTGTAACATTTAAAATGTTTCTGTAATGATTCTTGATCATCTTTTGATGAACTTGGTATTTTTCTAGTGTCCACCAAATTGAATTTTGAAGTTAAATCTCAAACATCCATGAACATAATCTTAATTTGTCTCCTTTCCCTACACCGACAATTGACAAAAGTATAGTGTTACTCTTAATTCTGTTCTGTTCATTTGATGTTAAATTATATAACATGATGAATATACTTGGATATTTTATTTATTTATTTATTATTATCTTTTTTGTTTCAGGTTGCTGATTTTGGACTTGCCAGATATTCTTTAGATACGGAGACTCACGTCTCAACTAGAGTGATGGGGACTTTTGGGTAAGATAAGTTTGTGATATCACTGGTGCATAATTAAGTTTGTGTAAAGTAATCGAGTTTTGGAATAAATTAAGATTAAAAAGAGTAGATGGCTGGGGCGCGCCC
>Ga0325403_1001953_pt1 | contig 17854 bp, 19 predicted proteins | sample PopdelMetagenome_19_FD_205665 | JGI IMG/M metagenome (GOLD analysis project Ga0325403, IMG submission 205665) | Populus deltoides microbial communities from Bellville, Georgia, United States - Xylem-PdKOR-R4 | ecosystem: Host-associated > Plants > Phyllosphere > Stem > Wood/Secondary xylem...
TTTTGAGATTAATTTCTTATTCACTTATAATTTATTTAAATTATATTAATAATCTATGTTAAAGAGTTTATCTTGAATATTAAATTTTAATAAATTTTTAACTATAAAAGTGAGTGAACACTAAACACCACTTTTATTATTTTGATCTCAAAAATATCCATCAACCATGTTTTAAAGAGATTTTTTGTACAATCATATCATATGACAACACAAGCCTTAAAACCCTACAAACAACCCCCTAGAAACCCTGTTTCTACACCAAAAAGCAAGCTTAATCCTAAAACAATGCTAAAAAAAACACCTCAGCAACTAAAAGACTACTCTTCCTTCTTTTGTTTCTTTTGATTTAGAGTCAGTTTTGTTATTGTTGATTTGAGTTTTGGAGACTTCATTTTAAGATAATAAATTGATCTTCATGTAGAGATAAATGAAGTATGGCAAAAGACAACAAAGAGTTTCCCACATTTGCACTTGAAGAAGAAAGCTTACTGAGATAGTATTTTTGAATGCTAACAGGCTCGAGGTCAAAGGAAGCTTTGGTGCTAGCTAAGCAAATATCACAGTTGCAAATGTCATCTCTTATACAACCAGGAAAGTAACAACTATATATCTCTTTCTTCCATGTTCATGGTGTTAGTGTTGGTGAGAAGAAGAAGAAGAAGAAAATAAAATGAAAATGAGAGAATGGTCACCGATGACAAGTTATGAGAGAGAATTGGTGACCGGTGAGGTATAGATGTTGTCAACGGCTAGTAAGAGGGAGGAGGGAGAAGGAAATGAGAGGAGAAAAGATAACTAAAACAGATACCACGTCATTAAATAATTAAAAATAATATCACAAAATTAAAAACACACACTTTCTCTTTCAATAAACTCTTTCTCTACATCTTTTAAAATAATAGAAAAAAGATTAAAACAAAAAAAAAAAGGAAAACCATCACAAACTTAATTTATGTTCATTAAAGTTTGAATCTTACCAATATAAATTATGAGGTTGTTGAATTATAATTTAAAAATTCAAAAACCTAACAAAAAAAAATCAAAGTAGATGAAAAATCTTAAGTATAACTCTCCCTCATATCCAAATCCTAATTCATTTATTTTATTAATCAACATGAAAACCCATCAAGATTTTACAATTTGTATTTCAATTTTAAAATTGTCATACTTTATACCCAAAAAAAATTTGCAAAACTAATCAAAACACATTTTTCTTTGTCAATTTTCTTGTATCTAATTCTAATTTATTGATGACTATTTCTTATTTCTATGGTTTGAACATCAAATCAAAACATTCATAATATTTTTTAGATTAACAAAGAGCATGCATTGAAATAGAGAAATGTGAAGAGGAAGGAATCATGGTAAAGATAGAGAGAAAGTGGGGTTAGTGTTAAAAGATAAAAAAAATGTTTTTTTTAGGATGTAGCATTATTCTCATTATTTGAATAGTTATGATATATATATATATATATATATATATATATATTAGTTAGACTAAATTATAACTTTTTAATTTAAAGATAAATTTTATGGTGTTCGGAGAATAACTACTAATAATTGTAAAAAAAAAAAAAAGACACAAAGAGAAGGAGAAAAACCTAAATAAGAATATTCTTATCATTTTTTATAAATTTTATATTTAATTTTCTTCTTAATCATCTATTTATCTATGTTTTAAAAGTGGGCTAACATAGAATAAATTAATAGAATGATGAACACCATAAAAAAAATTTATAATTTTACTAGTTATATATATTTAGTATCATAAAATTATAGATAAAGAGTTAATTTAAAATGGCCGAAAAATTAATAACGATGAACTCGAAATTAAAATTTCATGAACTATATATCAAATTATGTATCCAATTTAACCTTAAAAAAAATGTTATTAACTTGTCGAGAAATTTGGGCTTGAACTCAAAGCCAATACCTATTAGCTAGAGATGCACACAATACACTACACAGCCCAGCAAATAACAACCTTAAAATCCATGCCTAAATTTGGGCTTTCGACACCAATAACAAAAGGCCAAACCTTCCTCCTAGTAAATTACCAAAAACACACCCTAACCTCCTTACACAGAAACCTCAAAAATCCAAAACCTCATCAAGACAAAACCACAAGGCACAAACAAATCACCAAAAATCATAAAAACTTAGAAATGTTAAGACTTCTTGTAAGATCCTCACTGAAGAATCCTCAATTGAATCCGAAACCCATCATCCCAATATCTTAATCACCTCTTCACAATTACTTTTTTCTGCATAATCAGGCAAATCATCAGCTTATAAAGGTGACAGCGAAGCCAACAATCGAAAGGCCAATAAGAACCTAAAAAAATCTGGTCTTGATGAATAAAAAACTGCTTTAACTAACACCACAGAGAATACTGATGAATCAATTTAAAACACTGACCTAACCTTCTCCTTTATTCATACAATGTTTCAGGCATGCGTTTATCCCAAACTGGTGAATCAATTCTTGCATTAGAAGTTTTAAAGGAAATGAAACTTTGGATACCATCTTGTTTGGTCAAATGTTTGTATCAATATTGCAGACTTCAATATCTTCAATGTAGGTCTGATATCATCTCTAAGGCCACTAATGAAACTTGAAATGTACTTGTTGAATGTACTTGTTCAAAGTTCTCATTAAGTTCTTGAGTTCCTCAAACCTTTCAACATACTTTCTCATGTGTCAACTTGTTGAATTCTTCCACCACATCTTACTTGCTACAAAATCGCATATACTTGGCTCATACAAATTCTTCCTAATTAGTTAAATAATGATCACCAGTCCCTCTGTATCACACTTCTGCTTTTCCTTCCAAATAAAAGGGAAGCAATCTCAGCCTATTGGTGAACTTGGATGAAATGTAACTTGAAAAACTTTCTACATTTTCTGATCCAGCCCTGAGGATTATCACCATGAAATGCTGACAGTTCCACCTTATGAAGAGTTTCATTGTAAATATTCATGTGCCCTTTGTTAAAGCCTGCTGGTTCTTCTTGATTATGATGTTGCTGCCTACGGATCATTCCTCCATGATCGGGCTGATTCCTTGCTTCTTTCTCTATATCTTGTCCCCCTCTGAATGTTTTGATTGTAGCTATCAGATTTTCCATTTGCACATTAACTGCTCATTCCATTTAGTCTGCTCCCACCATTGTCTCTTTTTTTCTCTTCCTTGGATTCCAGTAATTCTTGTTGGAGAACCTGTATCTGCTTGTCCACTTGTTTGCCATGTTCCTCCAAGGCTTTAACTTCGTTATTTTCCACCATCTTTGGTTATCTAAGAGCAAAAAATGCTACCTTCATTTTCTCCTGGGAAGTGGCTCTGATACCAAATTATCAAGAGCTTCTCTTAAAAACACAAGAAGTGGGAATAAAGATAGAAGAAAGTAGAAAGGAAGAGAGAATCCCTGCAAATACAGAAAGACTTCAGTGTTATTACTTACCCATACTCAATACAAGACTTGCTATTTATACAAAGATCCTTTTCTAACAACTAATTTATTCTTCTACTAACTGCTTATTCATCTCTAACTGCTAACAATAATTCCCGCCAAGACTAGGAGCTTCCTTATCCACCTAGAATACTTCTTCTTCTCTGTTTTTACCCACGTGCCATAACATCAATGAGGAGTGCTTTGCTTGTTAGACAGAGTTTTCTGGATCTTCGTGATAATTTTAGATGCGTTGTTGATCCTCCTTTGCTCTCTTATGATGGTAAAGGTAAAGTTTTCTATTACTATTGTCGTTGTTTTCTGGGTTTCATTGGTTCATTATTAGAATCATATCAATTATCTGGTTTTTATTGCGTAGTGCAAATATCATTGAAATCTTCCGAGTAGAGCTTCAATGGATCCTCCTATCGTTTCTGATTTGACGTGGAAAAAAAGTTAGGCAGTATCTGTGAAGATGCTAAGAAATAGTTATCTGTGTATACGTATTGATAAAATAAATGGTGGATGTGTGGGAGGTTTGTGGTAGGTTTGAGTTGATCAATTACTTTTTGCAGGTTCAAAAGTTAGAAAGCAAATTGTGTTGGATGGTCCTGTTAACTGTGGGAAGAGAATCACACCTGCAATGCTTGTTCACTGGGCTCGTGAAGAAGGTCGGCTTGTGTTCTATGTTCCCGGATGACAAGAGTGGACACATGGTGGATTTTTCTATAAAAACCCAAATACTGGTCTTTGGGATACGCCTCTTCAGGCTGAAAATGCTCCCAAGATAAGAATTTTAAACATGTATTCTATCAAATGATGTGATTGAAGAAGTATGCATGGTCTGAACTGCTAATCTCATAAGTAGAGCAGTTGATATCCGTAACATTAGTTTTTTTTTTTTGGAAAAATTAAGATAAACAGGCATGCCCGTATTTCCTTCATTATGGTTGTAAGATATGGAATGGAGTTCCGAAAAATGGTGATTGATTATCCAAGGTTACTCATCTAGCATGTTTAGATTCAATCCCGCCACGGCCTCCTGGTCAAAGAGAGAAGATAATCCACTATCATGATTCTCTTTTCTACAAATGATACTTCCGAATGTGTGGATGTGTCTGTTATCGACTTCTTGGTCGTTTTCTTCCTTGTTTTTCCTGATAAATATGCACATTGTTCTTACAGAGAGTTTGTATTTTCCATATTGGTTATTTCTCTGCAGGATTTTGTGAAATACAATGAATCTCACTTGAAGCAATTGTCATGCCATATATTCGATCCTGTTCCACTTGGAGACGGTGCTGGAATTGGATTTTTAAAAAGGAGTTGATTCGATGCCAGTGCCTGAAAACTCGACTTTGTATGACCTGGTTCAAATAGGAATCAAGCACACTCATGCAGCTGTTGGAGTAGTGGGTCGCTTGAGGAAAGAGTTGTCATTTGTGAAGGATATTCCTGTTCTCTTTGCAATTGATCAAGTGAGGCAGATTCTGGAATCAAATTCCCAAATCATGTCATTAAGTGCCTTAATTGTGCTAATTTTGTAGTCATTCCTGAGTTACTGATGTATCTTTCTTATTTGTTGCTATTACTTCTACTCCAGTATTACAACTGGTTTCCATTCAGCAATTATGAGGAACCAGTTACTCTGAGTTCATGTCGACCAGTACATTGCTAGAGAACTTGCAGTGGTCAGTATCAAATGCCCATCTTTGTCAAGTCTTTGATTCAATGTTCTGTTTAACATTTTGTGGCAAATTTTACTGCTCACAATGTTCCAGCGACGTCTGAGATTTATGGCGTAATATCATTCCACTGTTTTTAGTTGAAATGAGCATGTGTATATATTGCAGATGTACCCTTGTAGAGACCTCACATTATTAGTCTATTGATCATCCTTCTACATGCCTCGAGGATTGGCCCTTGAGATTTTGTTTTCTTCCACCATGGACATCTTGAGATTTGGTCCTAGATAATCAATTTATCGAGCTCTGGACTGCTGGTTGGAGCTCAGTGAATGTGCACTTCATAACGGTCCAATTCAACAGCAGTTGTAAAGTTGCGCAAGGACTTGCCTCATGTTCCTTTAGATGCTCGTGTTAATTTACCTCGATATATTTTAGATGAATCAGATGCTGTTTGCCATTACCGTCACAGGTATGTAAAGGAATGCATATGCTTAAAAGGTAGGCTATATAAACGATGAAGCACACTTGCTTTCCCATTCAACAAGGCTGGATTCTTTCGATAATGCAGAACTAGCCAAATGCTTCCTCCCTTGTTGTTTTCAAATGGCTTTTTGACCGTTGTCAAAATGAAGGGATTCTTGGTTTTGGACATCATGTTCACTTAAACAGCGTTTGATTATAAAAGAGTTCCTCTTTTGATTTGGAAGTATATGAATTCAATGTCTCCATCTTTTATCTCTTGAACCAAACACGGGCAAAATACTAAATGAGTAAACATTGAAATGTATATAAACAGTCGTCTGAACTAGTGGTAAAATTCTTGGGAAAATTTGATACAGAGACTAACTGTATACACTGCTTATAGTTGATCTATTTGATGGTGTCTGAGTATTTCACATTAATGTACATTAATCAAGCAGCCATGATTTTTCTAGTAGCATTGCTCCAATAACGATGAAAAACAAAAATAGTAAGAGAACTTGATAGTTCTTGCCTACGAAGCCTGCATTTGAAAAGGGATAACAAATTTTGCCCCGTGCATGTATGTATTCTTAACTTATTGATAAGAGTAGTCAATGTCAGAAAGGGAATTTCCACAAGATCTATGACTCAAAATTGATTTCGAGGTCAGAATGGAGACTGGCACAGTGGACACGATGATTTGTGGGAGGTTGAGAACCACTTGTAGAGGCAAGCCGAATGGAACTTGTGCTTGCAAGTTCTGCAAGCAAGCCGAGGAAGGCTGTGGTTGGTCGTATGAATGACACTATAACATATTGGGCACTCCTCGACACCTTCAAATTCCTTGTCGAAATTGCTTTTCCATGTCTGTATAGCTTCTGCTAAAGCTCCATTCTGCATCACAAATAAGAAGCATCTTGATCAGCTAAAATGTCTTTAAATTAATGATATCACCATTTATTGAAAACCAACAATTATTACCTTTTCCCATTTCGTTGTTACTTTCCTCTTTTTAAGACCATAAATGGATATGGTTCATAATTAAGATTGTAATATATGTCTAGGATTTCTAAGTTTTAAACTTAGCTTTAAGAACTTGAGTTTCTGGTCTATACAGGAAATACCCAGCTTTCTAAACCACACATAAGCTATCTCTGTGACAATAACAGGAAATAAAAATGACATCCTTTGCATTTACCTGATTGCGAACAAACAACATCATTGACATCAACCATTTCCTCTGCTTCACCTCACTGATTCCCAGACTTCGCATACATTCAACATCCACAGGGCGCAATGGATAAGATGGAGGAAGACGAATAACTAGATCCATTCCTGTTTCATCCTTCATATATGTAGCAACGACTTCATTTGCTGATTTGCTCACACTGACTGAAAAATTCTCATCAGCAAAATTGGCTTTCTTTATCTGCATCAAAAGAAATTATATTAGATCTAAGCGATAATAAATTAGCATAGATTGCCAGACTTTTTGAAATTATCTAAAATGAACCTTCCGAGAATTCAAACTATCACCTGAGACAGTTCGTTCACAATAAGAGGAGGACTACACCATGTTCTTGTAAATGATTCAATAAGAGATGATGCAGTGCGGTCACGCAAGTCAGTAAACCATCCCCGAACATAAGCAGGAAGAATGCAAAGCATCAGTCCAAACAAAGCCCCAGCAAGCGAAGTCATTTTCTTGGGTTCAATAGGCCACAGTGTTTCAATGGAAAACAATAGTGACCCTGTTGTGATGGCAGTTTTTACTGCACTAGCAGCCTCTGAAATGTCTACAGGAAGCTCCATGTCTTTCTTCTTAAGATTATGTGCCAGACACAATTCCAGAGGAATATGCTGGAAAAGGCAATCTAATATCAATGAATTAGCAGAATCTTGCACATACTGGACTAATTGCTCCCTTGCAGATGATGATGATGATAATGACCACAAATGTGATAGCAATAAAGACCAAGCAAGGAACACATTTACCTGCAAATTTGATGATATTAGCTAGTGGAAAACCAAGCAAACCTTCTCAGACTATTATTTGATCATACACTTCCATTTGATCGTTTTAAGTTTTTTGGTAGTTAATAGGGAATAGAAATTAGGAACTTCTCAATCCTCTACCAGTAGCAAGACGCTAAACTAAAAGGGAATTTAGTTTTTTTTCCTGTCCTCATCATTAGCTACTGCAGACATTTAAATTCAAACAAGAAAACAAACAAAATATAGCAATCAAGAAACTTTACCCGTTCTTGTGATATTAAATCGACTTCAAAAACTTCATCAGGTAGCTTTTCAATCATGAGAGATAATTCCTCCTTCAAACGTATGTTTCTTTCTGATGACATTTCAAGAGCACCTGAATTCCGGTCACCACTAGTCTCGCCATCCAAGGAACATGCAGTGTCTTCTTCAAGAATAGCCAACTGTGAAATAGGTGCAGTTGAGAGAATAACATAAGTAGCAAACTGCAATGGCGGAAATGGAGTAGAGGAGAACAGGATAGCATACAAAGAGCTAATCGGCCCTTTGATTAACCCCCAAAATTCAACTGATTTCACTGCTCTGTCTCTAGCATGTTGTGATGATTTAACCACGTTTGAGGCCACCAACTCCCAGAAGTAAGGATTATTAAACCGAGTTGCTGCTACAATGGATGCAGCTTCAACACTGTAGGAACTTGCTATGGACTCCGCAATGCCTGTGCAAAAGAACAACCGAAGAATGCCTTCTAGGATTCTATCTCTGGTAGAATCCCATCTTTCTGCTCTCAGGGGGTTATCCTCAGCAGGTTGTTGGAGTTCCAAAATAGCGCAAAATAAAGAAAAGGATGCCAAGGCATTAATAGCAACAGTTATAGGATAAGGGTCCGGGATCAAAACAATCTTCTCAAGGTTCTTAAAAACATCCAAATTTTCAGAAGTAGAGCTGTTGGTGATAAGATCATTCACATTTTCCGTGACTTCCTCCATGATCACAACCGCTGACTGAATCCAGGACCTCAAATTTGAGAAGAAAAACTCCCAATCTTCTTCAGTAAATTCAGTCCAGCAATAACCAACAGAAAGAACCATTAATTTTGATAGCAAAATCCGGAACAGTGGTAGTTGATTTGAAGCTACTAATGCACTAACACCATGTCTCTGCTTTCTGAATACATCAAGTATGAGTATTCTCTCCTCAGGACTTATTTCCCTCACCAGCTTCAATGATTTTGTATCATCCATTGCACTAAGAGGATAGCAAGCAATAACCAGTTGGAACCATTCTTCCATATCTAAGATTGATAAAGAAGTTAGTTGTGTAAATTTCATTTTTTAATTCAAGGAAATATTTAATAAATGGATCACTTGAATTTAAAATATAATGGCTAGACCTTACAAACACCCCTTGTAGTACAGGCCTACAATCTTATTTGATTCTAAGCCCTGAGGTATGGATGGGGTATAACCATAACCAGAATATCCTAATATCACTGAGGTCAAATTCAAACATTTTAATATTGACAGGGTGTCGATCAATGAACTGTATTGCAGGGAGTGTTTCTGCATTTAGCCACAATAATGGTTCATCAACATTCGATGCTCCTGGATATGTCAAGTGTTTGGCAAATTAAGTCTTCCTCAATGTCACTGAGTGGCATATACACCAACCAAAAGAAAAGGAGAGAACGACCAACAGTAGCAAGGGTGAGTGTTGGTTCACTATCAATAGTGACACATGATCCTAATTCAGTTCTAACAATGGAACATTTCCTAAGCCAAGAAAATGATACCAGACTATAACATGAACAAAACCTTGTATTTTTAAATAAGCATGTGTTTACCTTGTCCTGCCTGCCATGTAACTAAAGGTGGGAAGGATAAAAGCCTTCGTAGCCAGTCTTTAACAGTATCCTGCATCTGTTTTTCACCCAAAGAAGCAACTTGAGAATCACCGTTAGATTCCTCCGATTCGATGCTTCTCTGACATAATGGATGGACAAGAACACTAACAATCGCAGGCAGAATCTTCAAACAATTTTGGTTTACTGCTTCACCAATAAAAAGCTTATGTATGAGTAGGTCAAAGAGTCTTATAGCTTTGTCTCCTTCCCATATATTTTCTTTGAACAGATTGACTAGTAAAGATAAAAGAGCTCTCAAGAATGGTTCTTCAACCTTTTCCAATTCATCACCAAAAGCAGGCCACAGATTAAATGAACTTTGTGTACCACGTTCTCCGTGAACAAGAGCACCATCAAGTAAGATGTTGAAGATGGAATCTAAAAGGCTTTCCTGGAAAGGATAATTTCCACTCCGGCAACCTGCACTCAGAAGAGGCAAGAAAGAAGCTACAGCACTACCTCCTGGCCATTTCCAAGTGCACAATATTTCAGCAGCAAGCCAGGCTCGAGAAGTAATCTCTTCTTTAGCTGCTTCCTTCAGGGGGTTTGAAAGAGTATTTTCAACATAGCCTGTTATAACTCTATTGATCCCAATTTTCAAGATGAGCTTGTCAACTAAAGAAACAAATTTGAGATTCCCAGTGGCCTGCACTCAGCATTTGATTGTAGTTCATTAGTTGGAATGATTTATATGAGTTAAAATGATAAGACAATGTAACAAATCATATATTGAAGATGACTGCCTCAAAGATTGTACATAAATCTTTCACACAAAAAGATACTCGATTTCAATTCCAGAATCAACCAAAACAGCATTCATGCATACAAATAATTACTCTCAAATTATGTAAATGATGAGCCATTTTTTATTATATAAAACTATAACCACTTAAAAGGGCTTTCCATACAGGCCTAAAGACCATCTAAAAATTTATACCAATTTTGAAAAAATTGGAAAAAGAAAAAAAGTTCTGAAAATATAAGACAAAAGGCATACTAACTACAGGATACCAAGCAAAATGAAGATAAGATAACTTGGAAAAATGCAGACTGTTAAACATGATAGAAATGCAGTTAAGCATGTTGGGGTGGAAAATAATAAACCAGCCAAATGCAAACTGCTTACACAACCAAGAAAGAAAAAAGTTAAACAATGAAGAAGCAAATATGGCATTATGACATGTTTGGATTAAAGGACCAAGTTAAAAGGAACCTCCGACAAAAACCAATCAATAGAACCAAAGGCCCCCCCGGAGGCCTTCAAATGAGACAGAGAAAAAGATCTTAAATTCTTAAACCCAATAGGCATGTCTCATTTAAGTGTATTAAAGAATTGGAAACAAAAAGGAAAAAGAAATATATAAGAACAAATCAAACAAAGAACAAAAATGATCACAAAAAAGTAACAAATAACAATCCTTATTGCTACAAGTGAGCAAGAATAATGATCAAAATGCAACTCACATAGATATCAACAGAGACTGCTCCAGCATTTAAATTGACCAATCCTTTTGGAGCACTAAAATCTGGAATGATCCAAACCGGCCAAGTATCACTCTTGCTAAGAAGCTGGTCTAACAGATTTTGTTCCTCATCATGGTCATGGCAGAGACATTCAAGAACTTCAAGAACCCAAGAAAAGCACAGAGTGGTTATCTTATCCGCACCAAGTTTATCTTCCTTGAATATGACAGACCTAATAAAGTGAACCAAATTACTTCCCAATCTCTTTCTATTGTCAATGCCGAGGATTTTCCAAAATTCATCATTCATCTTGGAACAGAAACCATTCAAAGATTCACCAAATCTCAACCTACCCTTGATTTTTTCCTTTGATTCATCATTAAGGACATCTTCTTCCAATGTATCCAAGCTATTCTCCCAGCCTATGATAAATACCAAAGTCAAAATACCTGAAACCAGCTCAATTTCATTGCTGACTGTCTTTAGGCAAAAGAAGCTGCCACCAAGTACTTTCAGAGCAAACTGAGCTGTCTCGGTTTTGTTTATGGAACTTTCATTTTCCACTGCGAAATTGGTTGATCCAGCAACTAATAAAGCACATGAATCTCTCACTACACTGAAAGAGGACTCAAGACCAAAAGCAACCAACTTTTTGAAAACTATCGTAAATATCAGAACCATTGCATTTTTGGAGGCGAACGATATACAATTGTCTTTGCTTGAGCCACCAAGGACCGCACTGCAGATGAGACATATAAGAGAAGTCATGGAATGGAGTTAGCAGAATTAAAGACTCAGATTTATCAATTTATGCTCCTCTGGTACTGAAAATGCAGATTCATATTTAGGGAACACATTCAAAGTATGTCTATCTTTGCCTCAGAAATGCAGAAGCATAAATAAGCCAATTAATTAGAACATAATGTTTAATAACCTATACAGCGTAAATATGATCAGTGATTTTTACTACCATGGTAATCATTGTTTTAGCATTCAGTTATACAGAATAATGTATTATAGTGAGATTCGGTTCACTTACCACAAAAAGCGAGCAGAAGAAGTCATATGGGGAGAAGGTGAACAGGCAACAGCAACTGCAGTTGATTCCAGAAGCTCATGCTGCCACTTGTCTGGTGTGAACCAGAACTGGTGAATGAAATCATTATTCATCTTCCTCCTTGCAATTTCAGTTCTCGCTTTTTCTAAAAGCATTGCCAACAGATCTAAGTAATGAACTTCCTGTGGCCCAGGCTCAGATTCAGATTTTTCTTGATTAATTGCATATGAAAGGATCATCTGCCATTGCTCAGAGAAATATTCATCATTGAGCAATGCAAGCAATAGATCAAGTCGAGCATTGGGGGAGGAATTATATTCAAGCAAACACCAAGGAACAAATGTTCCTTCGAAAACTTGCATGAAAAGCTCTGGTCCCAATTCTTTGTCTTTGTGGGCAGGTACATAATAGGAGGAATTTGCTTCATTGGAGATGCAAAGTTCTTGGACTATCTTCTGCGGGCCAAATAATGAAACTGCAACTGATAAAAGTCTCACACCATCTGGTGTGTCCTGAGATCAAGAGAAAATTTAAGAGTAAAAATTTGAGTAAGAATGTGATATTAAACAACAATATGAAAGAAAGAGAAAGTTGTCAACTTAAAAACAAAATATGAGCTCTCTTTGAGGATTCGGAAACAAAATTAAAAAAAATCATAAAAATCTACAAATACAATTCTTGCTAAGCATTTTAAGGGTTAAGTTGAGCAACATTAACTTACATGAGATCTTATCAACGGGAAAGACTTCGCCAACATTGGTCCCACTACATAAACCAAGGGCCAACTTTCACCTTTTCGCACAGAATGTTTTTCCAGCAGTGACAAGAACTTAATAACCTGTTCTACATTCTCAGTAGTACTTTCTGTGTTTCCCATTGGCTGAAACATCCGGAGGCAGTTTTCCTTAAATACCACAGAGAAAGTAGAAAGCAGATCATGCTCCAGTAAATAAACGCCAGATAGAATTTCCACAATACATTTTCCCAACTCTTGAAAATAACTCCTAGAATACTTGATCTTCAGCGGTTCTACTGACTTATGGTGAAAAGGTAAATTTCCATGCTCCAAAGAATTCCCAGGTGCTCCAGAGGTTACTCCATCCTGATTCTTCAATCTGACAGAAAATAGGTATTCTTGCCACAGAAGTTTCACAAGAATATTGTCCACAAGACTGACTTGAAAATGATGTGTGGAATCTGAATCATCACAAATCCTGACATCAAAAGAGTTAGAATACCATAAAACTAAAACAAATACCCAAAAATACTAAACAAGATCACCAGATCCATCATTGGACACAAGCAATTGTATGAAACTGAAGATAGAATGTCATGAGAACAGCTAAGCAAAATCGCACCTAGATGCATTACATAGCCCCCATAGAAAACATTCTTTAAGTGCACGAAAAAATGCTAGACGATCCGGATTTGTTGCATTGGATGGGTTCCTTCCATCCCATAGGTTTTGGAAAAAATCAATAAAAAACTTTTCTCCAGAGATTGCTTTTGGAGGCAGAATGTCTAGCAATATAACTAGAGCAGGATAAGAGACCTGCTGAGATCCAAAGCACCCATTTCTAAGAAAATGCCACAACCGGTTTATTGCAGTTTTCTGAACATTGAACGAAGTCCAGCTGTCAGGAAATCTTTTTGAAAATAATAATATTGCATCCCACATTGATGAATGACAAGTAGGATCTTTTTCCTGAAAAGCACCAAGTATTGCAGCTGCAAGAGTTTTCATATTTCCTTCATTAAAAGCATCAGGAATATTTTTAATGAAACTCTTTAATGCAGAATATGTCGCTGACCGGATTGCAGGGGTTTTGGACTTCAGAAAGTCAAGAAAATAGTTCTGAGTAGAAAACAACTTTTCACCAAAAGAAATAGCAGTTTCCCTAGCCTTTGAAGCATGTTTTGGTTCTGAGGTTATGTTCTCAAAACCAGGTCTCTCAGATTGCATACAGACCAAAACATCAAGAAGAGTGGCCAATGCCAGTAATGACGAAGATATCACCTAAAATCACACAAAAAAAAGTACCAACAAATTCATTAGTGGGAAAACAGCAAAACAAGGGGATACGTAAAGCAAACCCAGTAGCAACAATTGAGGTATGATTTTGAGAACAGAAACATCAGGGTTTAGAAAACACACCAGCTTTTAGAAGGGGAAAAAAAACCATGATTTTGACTATTATCAGTCTTTCATTTCAAAGATAACATAAAAAATAAAAATTTTTAAATTTAATTTCAAAACTCAAATTTCAATTCTAAACAAATTTTATATATTCAAGGATTATCCAAGAATATTTTGATCAAGATATACATTTTTTACATCACATGAACTGATTTGCTTTGAACTTAATGTTTACTGTCATTGAAGTAAACCCTTTAAAGTTTTTCCTTTTTGTCATTTTATGTTCATTTTCTCCATCATCCAAGCTGCAGATGGTATGTTTTAATAGCATATTGAAAAACAAAAGACACAGAACAAATAAGTGGTAAAAAATAAATAGTTAATCAATCAAAGAAAGGGATAGAAACAAAGAATCATAGCATACCTGCTGGTACATCTCTTCTAATTCATCCAAAGCAGTTACTTTATCTGATGACATACTTTGTGGTGTGTGCTTCAGGTTTTCTTCCAAATACATAAATATCTCAGATGTGCATAGAATTAAGGCATCTAATCTCTTTTCCTGAGCTGGGAAGGCTGCCTGTTGCACACAATATACAGTAAGACCATAACAAATTCATTAGCAACAAAAACTTGAACATTAGTTGCTTACTAAAAGCTCACATGAGCTATCATACATTAAAAGACTCTGCCCCAGAAATAAATGGAAGTAAAAGTTCATGAAGAAGCCAGTAACACTTTGCAAATACCAATTAAACATACACATTCTTTTCTGAAAGGAATAAAACTTAAAATATTTGTACCAGAGTAATCACGATCAAAAACCAATATATATAAATATCAGTCAATTTATTTTCTGCTAACCATGAGTATCCTTAGACAGAATGCAAAATGTCGCTAATCAGATATTCATACTTTGTATGTATAATCAGGGATTCACAATGCAAAATGACATAGAACAATTGTCCCAGGAGTTTATAGACCAGATTGACAAGGTCAAGCCCGAAAAGAAGTCCTTGAAGAAACCAAGAAGCATCTCATATAAAACTTAAAGTTACTGTTTTTCTATTTTAATTATTTTGCTAGTTAATTTTGGATTTTAATTTTTTGTTTCCCACTTAGCTTAGGACTTTTAATTTAATTAGTATTTTACTATTTAGGAATCTTAATGCTGGATAAATTCTATTAATTAGGTAAGTTTTAATTAGGAATCCTTTCCTTTAAAGGATTTTAGTAATAATATAAATAGGGATGTTTAGTTTATTTTATGGAGATCAAGACTATTATTCAGATTTAATAAAAAAAATCAGAGAATTTTCCCTAGATTTCTCAACAATTTGCTTTGTAACCTTAGGTCTTGAGAACCCTAGTTTTATCTTCGTTGTATGTTGCGTCACCAAATTTCGAAAAAGAATATATTCCTACTCTTTGTATAATCAGATATTCACGATGCAAAATTTCAGAAAAGAATATCAGAAATTCTAAGGAGTAATTTCCAGACAAATATAACCAAAGTTGTGTTAGACTGAACCAGAATGCAGGCCCACATTATAAAACAGGTCAACCCCATCAATCTTCCAGAATACTGACTGGAGTGCCACCCAGCTTGATTTTCATTTAACTCTATTTGAACAGGCTTAATCAAATAAATTATCAGTGTGTTTCTTCCCCTCTTATAGATCATGAAAATTTTGATATTCACAACAGCAAACTGCTTTTTCAGCATCTGTCTGCTATTTTATTGGCAGTTTCCCTTATCTGCCACTTCTAGCAAAAGAAACAATGGCAACGTTCTAAAGCTTGAATGAAACGATAGCAAACCTCCAATGATCTTTTGGCAGCTAAAGAAACTTCAGGAACTGTATCAAATTGAGAAAACCACCACGGTCCCATCAAAGACTTCAGATACGGAGCTAAATCTCTTCTGAGAAAAAATAAGATCCACAGCAAGTTATTAGCGTGGACTAAGAATCATGCACCCTTAAACAATCATATTAAAAAGAAGCTAAAACATTCTAACAATCTGCCAACATGATGGCATCAGAAAAGGTAGAATACAAAGGATGTACAGAATTCCATCCATTTACAAATATTTCCAAACAGTTCTTATTTTACAGTAGGGAATATCAAAAGTCCCCAGTAAGAATTATGAATGAGAAATGTCCTTTACCCAACTGCTGTAACAAGATTTGTCATGGTCTCATTTGTGGCTCGTCGAACTTCTCTATTATAGTCCAACAACAGCTTCTTGTATTCATAGCCCTGAATGCAAGATAACATTCAAAAAATGTGAACTGAATAAAGTTTTCTTCAAATAAGAGTGAGACAGAGGAAATAGAAAACCAAAAGGAAGAAAAGAAACTATACCCATTGTGGAATAATCAGAACTATTTCCTTTCCAGACTTTTCCTTGAACAGAGCAGATAGAGTTTGCAAAGCTTTAAGCTGTTCAAAACATTAAAAACACCTCAATAAGCTTCTTCTACTACTACTATGCAGTAATTCACAAAGCATGATCAAATATTCCCTTTTCTTTTGTTCATCTTAACAAAAAGTGGGATATATCTTACCTTTGTAGTAGGATCCTTCCTTCCTAATCGCTTTACATGTTGTGCCACTTCGCCATCTATATCCTACAAACAACCCAACCAAAATTTTTAAAAAAAAAAAAAATCCAAGAAACCATTATAGCAACAAGCTTCCATTTTTACACCTTCCGCATACAAATAATCACTATCAGCTTCACTAATTACATGAATCACCAACAAAACCAATCCATATCACAAAACATGCATTTAAAAGCGCTTTTCAGAAGCACAAAATTGGTCTTTTTTCAGGCGGAAAGCGCTTTACGTCCCTAAAGCAACAAACTTTCTAAAACTTCTGTTAGAAAATCCCTAAATTAATATCATTTAGGCACAAATAATCACTAATTACAAGAATTAACTAACAAAACCAATGCCAAGTTGATTTAACTTCAGCAGAAGCATAAAGCACGCATACCAAAAAGGCGGTAGTATCATCTGTATCAAAACGAGAGCTACCAATATAACCACCGAACCCCACCGTTACCGCCGCCGGACCCGACGGCACTAGAGACGCCGCAAGACTGCAAAATCATATCAGAAAATCACAAAACTATCATTTAATTAAAAAAAAAAACTTAATTTCTCTTTAAGATTAAATATAAAAAAATAACTAGCTAATTAATTAATTACCTGCTACTGGAAGCGCGAGACTTGCTTCTGTTAGCAGCTGCTTCTCCTTTCTGTCTGCCCATTTTCTTCGCCCTCTATTTGTTCTTAAACGAAGCGTCTCCGGAGAAGGATGATTTTTGGAGGTTTTAGCGAGAGAGAGAGAGAGAGATTTTCTGTGTGTTTTTCTGAATTTGAAGCTGGAGCTACTTTTCTAGAACGGAAGGAGAAAGGAGGGCTAAGTGTTTGAACGACATGTCATTTTTCATGGAACCCATTGGATGATGAGTCGTCTAGTCTGATTTGGGGGAGCATGGGTATATATGTTTTTTTCTTGAAGATAGATTTTTTAAAAAAATACAATGATAGAGTATTTTAAAACTTTTTTCATGATAAGTTTCTTTTCTTATAATATTTTATTATATTTAAATATGAGACTATGTAAAATTAAATATTATTTTTCTTCAAAGCATATTAATTAAACAGTTTGTTATTCATCCTTTT
>Ga0325403_1001954_pt1 | contig 17844 bp, 8 predicted proteins | sample PopdelMetagenome_19_FD_205665 | JGI IMG/M metagenome (GOLD analysis project Ga0325403, IMG submission 205665) | Populus deltoides microbial communities from Bellville, Georgia, United States - Xylem-PdKOR-R4 | ecosystem: Host-associated > Plants > Phyllosphere > Stem > Wood/Secondary xylem...
ATTTAATTATATAAATAATTATTTTTTAAAAATAAGTTATTAAGTCCATGATTTATGTTGTAAGATAAATATTTTAATTTGTATTTATCTCTAAGTTTTCAATTTAGCATGTAGTTGGTGTCAACAATTCTTTTTGGCATTTATTAGCATATAATTATCAATTTATTTTATTACATGTATTAGTTTTTCAATTCATAATTAATTCTTTTAGTTCAAGAATCATGTTGTAAACTCTAGCACATTTATTTTTTAAATTACAAAAACTTTTGATTCAACTTGTATTGAAGTGGTGGGTCAAATAATTAGTTAACAAAATGCTAAAAGATTCCTCGCAATTCATTATGGACTCTCTCAATGAATTTCTTTTTTTTTTTTTTTTTCATATTGGTTATCAAGCTTTTTTTCTCATTAATTGCGTCTTTCTGTGGCCAAATTGAAGGCCAATTACATTTATTTTAAAAAATAATTATTATGTAATGATATAATAACTAATATATTAACCCATGCTCCTTGGAGGGTTAATAACAATTTTTTTTTAAATGTAAAAATGTTTAAGTTGGGTAACAAACATGGAATATATTTGCACCACTATCATCTTCAAATTAAGTATTTTTACAATTTATTTTATTACATGTATTAGTTTTTCAATTCATAATTAATTCTTTTAGTTCAAGAATCATGTTGTAAACTCTAGCACATTTATTTTTTAAATTAAAAAAACTTTTGATTCAACTTGTATTGAAGTGGTGGGTCAAATAATTAGTTAACAAAATGCTAAAAGATTCCTCGCAATTCATTATGGACTCTCTCAATGAATTTCTTTTTTTTTTTTCATATTGGTTATCAAGCTTTTTTTCTCATTAATTGCGTCTTTCTGTGGCCAAATTGAAGGCCAATTACATTTATTTTAAAAAATAATTATTATGTAATGATATAATAACTAATATATTAACCCATGCTCCTTGGAGGGTTAATAACAATTTTTTTTTAAATGTAAAAATGTTTAAGTTGGGTAACAAACACGGAATATATTTGCACCACTATCATCTTCAAATTAAGTATTTTTACAGTAGCACCATGAATAACGCATAGCAGAGTAGCGTTCAATACACCGACAACTAATTTCTTTCCCTTTAATTTTTTTCCTTTTTAATTTTTTTTTCATTTCTCTTATTTAATTTTTTTTCCATATAGTAAAGAGAAAATACATTGATAAGAAATTTTTTATATTGTACAAAAGTTAGGTGATGATAATTTATTTTTCATTTGAGAGTCGGTTGAATTTCTTTATTATAGCAAGTTTGTTTTTGTGTTTATAAAATGCTTTTAAAAAATTGATTTTTTTAATTTTTTTCTTTAATTCATATTAATATTTTTTGATGTTTTTGTATTATTTTTATGTGATGATATAAAAAATTAATTTTAACAAAAAAAATATTATCTGAATAAATTTTTTAAAAACAATATTTTAAAAAATAAACATTACGTAATAATATAATAACTAGCATATTAGCCCGCGCTCCGTAACAGATCATTAACAATTTATTTTTTAAATGTAAAAATGCTTGAGTTAGGTTAAAAGCATGGAATGTATTTGTAGAACCACCATCTTCAAATAAAGTGTTTTCCAAAGTAGCACCATGAATAGCACATAGCAGAGCAGCGCTCAATACACTGACAACTAATTTTTTTCCCTTTAATTTTTTTTCCGTTTAAGATATTTCTAATTTTATTTCTTTTCCTCTTGAAAATTTTTTCCTCTCTTATTTAATTTTGTTTTTCATACTGTAAAGAGAAAATAAATTGAAGTGGTTTTTTTTATATTGTATAAAAGTTAGGTTATGATAGTTTTTTTCATTTGAGGTTGGGTTGAATTTCCTTTTTAAACCAAGTTTTTTTTTGTGTTTCAAAAAAGTTTTAAGAACAATGAAATTTTTTTAATTTTTTCTTTAATTCAAATTAATTTTTTTTATTTTTTATATTATTTTGATGTGATGATATAAAAATCATTTTTAACAAATAAAAAAATATTATCTGAATGAATTTTTTTTAAAAAAATATTTTAAAAAATAATCATTACATTATAATATAATAACTAGCATATTAGCCCGCGCTCCGCTACGGGTCAATAACAATTTTTTTAAAAAAATTTGAAAATGCTTGAGTTGGGTTAAAAGCACAGAATGTATTTGCACCACTACCATTTTAAAATAAAATATTTTTTACAAAAATATCATAAATAACGCATAGTAGAGCATCATCCAATATACTGAAAACTACAACAGAAGTCGCCCCCTCATCACTTACTGCTATTTTTTATTGGGGGAATTCAAAACATTTTTTCTGGCCTTCCTTTATATTGATGAACAGGTGACCTCATGCTCTTCAAGAAATGAAGGCAAAGGCCCCCCGAGCCCGAGGGGGATCGTCGGAGGGCACCAAATCCAGTTTTTTGCTATAATGAGTTGACATTAGCTGTTCAATCTCTATTAATTTCTTTCTTTTTAATTTATTTTTTTCCTCTTTAATTTTTTTTCATACTGTAAAGAAAAAATAAATTGTTGGGACTTTTCTATATTATAAAAAATTTAGGTGATGATGATTTGTTTTTTCATTTGAGGCTGGGTTGAATTTTATTATTAAACCATGTTTGTTTTAGTGTTTTAAAAATGTTTTTAAAAAAATTAAAATCTTTTTATTTTTTTCTTTAATTTGAATTAATATTTTTTTATCTTTTTGCATTATTTTCATGTGATGATATAAAAATTTAATTTTAAAAAATAAAAAAAATTATCTTAGTATATTTTTTTGAAAACAATATTTTAAAAAATAAGCATTACATAATAATATAATACTAACATATTGACCCTCGCTTCGCAGTCAGTAAATAACATTTTTTTTTCAAATGTAAAAATGCTTCAATTGGGTTAAAAGCACGGAATATATTTGTACCATCACTTTCTTCAAATAAAGTATTTTCTACAGTAGCACCATGAATAACGCATAGCAGAACAGCGTCCTATTCACCGACAACTAATTTCTTTCCATTTAATTTTTTTCCTTTTAAAATATTTCTAATTTTCTTGTTTTTCATGTTGTAAAGAGAAAATAAATTGATATGACTTTTTTATATATTGTACAGACGTTGGGTTATGATAAATGTTTTTCATTTGAGGCCAGGTTTAATTTATTTTTTAAAGCATGTTTATTTTTCTTGTTTCAAAAATGTTTTAAATTTTTTTTGAAATCTTTAATTTTTTTTCTTTAATTCAAATTAATAGTTTTTGATGTTTTTGTATTATTTTGATGTGATAATATAAAAAATCAATTTTAAAAAATTAAAAAATATTATATGAATAAATGTTTTAAAAACAATATTTGAAAAACTAATCATTACATAATAATATAATAACTAGCATATTAGCCCGTCCTCTGCAACAAGTCAAAAATAATTTTTTTTTCAAATGTAAAAATATTCGAGTTGGGTTAAAAACACAGAATGTATTTGCACTACCACCATCTTCAAATAAAGTATTTTCTATACTAGCACCATGAATAGCACATAACAGAGCAGCATCCTATATATCGGAAACTAATTTTATTCCCATTAATTATTTTCTTTTAAGATATTTATAATGTTTTTCCTCTTTAATTTTTTTTTCTTTTCTCTTATTTAAATTTGTTTTTCATACTGTAAAGAAGAAATAAATTAATGGGACTCCTTCTATATTCTAAAAAAGTTGGATTATAATAATTATTTTTTATTTGAGACTGAGTTGAATTTTTTTTTAAAAGTATGTTTGTTTTTTACGTTTCAAAAATGCTTTAAAAACATTTGAAATCCTTTTATTTTTTTTTAATTCAAATTAATTTTTTTAATGTTTTTTTTATTATTTTGAAGTTTTGATATAAAAAATCAATAAAAAATATTATCCTAATATATTTTTTTAAAAAAAAATATTTGAAAAAATAATCATTATGTAATAATATAATAACTAACATATTGGTCCGTGTTTTATAACGGGTCAATAACAATTTTTTTTTCAAATGTAAAAATGCTTGAATTGGGTTAAAAACATGAAATGTATTTGCACCATCACCATATTCAAATAAATTGTTTTTAGCAATAACACTGCGAATAGCGCATAACAGAATAACTCCCAATACACCGATAACTATTTTTTTTCTTTTAAGATATTTTTTTTTCTTTTTTCTTTTGTCTTATTTAATTTCATTTTTCATACTGTAAAGTGAAAAAAAATTGATGAAACTTTTTTTTTATATTGTACTAAAGTTGGGTGATTATAATTTTTTTTTATTTGAGGTTGAGTTGAATTTTCTTATTAAAACATATTTGTTTTTGCTTTGCAAAAATGCTTTTAAAAATTTTGATTTTTTTTACTTCAAAGAAATATTTTTTGAAGTTTTTTCTATTATTTTGATGTGATTATATAAAAAATAGATTTTACAAAATTAAAAAAAATATTATCTCAATATATATATATATATATATTTTAAAATATTTTAAGATATTTTCAATTTTTGTTTTTAGGATATTAGGTTTAGTTGGGCAGTCAGACCCAAACCCAATGCTTTTGAGTCTGGTTGGGCAGCCATACATAAGGCTTTATTGTCTGGTTGGCAATGAGATCTAATGATATTGGATCTAGCTATACAGCCCAAACTAGGGATATTGGGTTTGGCGCCGCAACCAGACCCAAGGATATTTTCAATTTCTTTCCTTTTATTTTTTTTCCTTTTAAGATATTTTCAATTTTATTTTTTTTCCTCTTTAGATTTTTTTTCTTTTCTCTTATTTAATTTTTTTTCATACTACAAAGAGAAAATAAATTGATGAGACTTTTTTATATTGTACAAAAGTTGGGTGATAATAATTTTTTTTCTTGAGGCTAGGTTGAATATCCTTGTTAAAACATATTTGTTTTTGCATTTAAAAAAAGCTTTAAAAAATTTAAAATCTTTTTTTCTTTAATTCAAATTAATATTTTTTGATATTTTTGTATATTTTGATGTGATGATATAAAAAAATTAATTTTAAAAAATAAAAAATATTATCCTAATATATTTTTTTTGAAAAATATTTTAAAAAATAACTATTGAGTAATAATATAATAACTAGTATATTAGCTTGCACTTCGCAGCGGGTCAATAACAATTGTTTTTTTCAAATGTAAAAAAGCTTCAGTTGGGTTAAAAGCACGAAATATATTTTCATCATCACCATATTCAAATAAAGTGTTTTTAACAGTAGCACCATGAATAACGCATGGTAGAGCAGCACCCAATACACCGGCAATTAACTTCTTTCCCTTTAATTTTTTTCCTTTTAAGATATTTTCAATTTTATTTTTTTTTCTTTTTAAGCTTTTTTCTTTTCTCTTAGTTAATTTCTTTTTCCATATTGTAAAAAGAAAATAAATTGATGAGACCTTTTTCTATATTGTATAAAAGTTGGGTGATGATAATATTTGAAGTTGAGTTGAATTTCTTTATTAAAGCATGTTTGATTGTTGCATTTCAAAAATGCTTTAAAATTTTTTGAAATTCTGTTTATTTTTTTAATTCAATTTTTTTTTTATGTTTGTATATTATTTTGATGTGATGATACAAAAAATAAATGTTAAAAAATAAAAAAATATATTATGTCAATATATTTTTAAAAACATTATTTTAACCAATAATCATTACATAATAATATAATAACTAGCATATTGACCTGGCTCTGCAGCGGGTCAATAACATTTTTTTTCAAATATAAAAATGCTTGAGTTGGGTTAAAAGCGCGGATTGTATTTGCACCACCACCATCTTCAAATAAAGTATTTTCTACAATAGCACCGTGAATTGCACATAGCCAAGCAACACCCAATACATCGATAACTAATTTCTTTCCCTTTATTTTTTTTTTCTTTTAAGATATTTTCAATTTGATTTTTTTCCTCTTTAATTTTTTTTATTGAATTGGTTTTCCATACTATAAAGACAAAATAAATTAAGATGACTTTTTTTATATTGTACAAAAGTTGGATTATGATAATTGTTTTTTTATTTAAGGTTGGGTTGAATTTCCTTCTTAAAGCATGTTTGTTTTTTGCGTTTCAAAAATGCTTTAAAAAAAATTTGAAATCTTTTTATTTTTTGATGTGATGAAATAAAAAATCAATTTAAAAAAAATTAAAAATATTATCTAAATATATTTTTTTAAAAAATATATTTTAAAAAATAACAATTACATAATAATATAACTAGCATATTGGTACGCACTTCGCAGGGGTTTAATAACAACGTTTTTTTCAAATGTGAAAAATACTTGAGTTGGGTTAGAAACATAAGATGTATTTGCATTATCACCATCTTCATATAAAGTATTTTCTATAGTAGCACTAAGAATAACGCATTATAGAGCAACGCCCAATACAACGACGAACTAATTTCTTTCCCTTTAATTTTTTTCCTTTTAAAATATTTCCATTTCTTTTTTTCCTCTTTATTTTTTTTCTTTTCTCTTTTTTTTCCCATAGTGTAAAGAGGAAATAAATGGATGAGACTTTTTTTATATTGTACAAAAGTTGGGTGATGATAATTGTTTTTTGTTTGAGGTTGGGTTGAATCTCCTTATTAAAGCATGTTTGTTTTTTTGCTTTTCAAAAATGCTTTTAAAAAAATTTCATTTTTTTTATTTTTTTCTTTACTTCAAATAAATATTTTGTGATGTATTTGTATTATTTTGATGTGATGATATAAAAAATACATTTTAAAAAATAATAAAAATATCATCTTAATATATATTTTTAAAAATATATTTTAAGAAATTTTTAATTTTATTTTCTTAGGATATTGGTCTGACTCGACTACAAGATCCAATTGAGTTGGGTCATGTTGCCCAGCAGTACCCAATAGAGTTGGGACTTGCTTCCCAGCAGGAGCTAATATAGTTGAGCCCTACTGCTAGCATGACCCAATCGAGTTAGGCCATGCTGTCCAGCCGGATCTAATAGAGTTGGACCGAATGCTATTGAATCCATTTTACAATTAGATCCAAAACACTTAATATATTTTCTATACTCTTCATATTTTTTTACATTAATTTTTTTTTGTTATTAACCCTCTGTTGAACGTAAGCAATTATGCTAGTTACATTCTAAACCATGTTCCTAAGCAACAAGTCAAGATTTTAATTCAATCAATGTTTTTCCATAATATTTCATATTATTTTAATGAGCCTAAAAACTCATATATAAAGTAAGTAATATATTTGAGTTATATTAATCACCTAAAATCTCAATTCGTCAAACTCATGACCCGGTTCATGAGACCGAGATAACTTTAAAGAAAAAAAAATGACTTGATTTAACTTAGATAAACTTGTCAAATCCACGACTCTGGTTATGAGACTAAGATAACCCCATAAAAAATAAATTAAAATAAATTATGAAGCTTAATTCATAATTGATCCTATCGAACCCAATATTGAAAGATGAACATTGTAAAAATTTCAATTAAAAAAATGACACAAAAAATAAGTCAAGTCAATATGGGTTAACCCGTTAAGTACTATTCTTGGGTCATGAGGTTGAGATAACCTCATAAAAATTAAACTAAAATAAATCATGAAACATAATTCACAATTAAACACGTATTAAATGATGAAATTGAGAAAAAATATCAATTAAAAAAAACCGAGTCAATTGAATTAACCTGTCAAACCTGCAACTCGGGTCATGAGATAGGGACAACCCAATAAAAACAAATCAAATATTAAAGGACATGAAATTGAGATAACCTTTTAGAAAGAAAATAAGAAAAATGACATAATTTAACCGGAGTTAAAATACCAAAACCCGCTACTATAATCATGAGATCAAGATATCCCCATAATAAATAAATCAAAATATATTATAAAACTTAATTCCCAACCGACCAATATTGAATGATAAAACTAGAAAACATTTCAATTAAAAAAACATAAAAAACAATCCAAGTCAACTTAGGTTAACCGATTAAGAACTATTCCTAGTCATGAGACCAGAATAACCTAATAGAAAGCATATAGAATAAATCATGAAACTTAATTGTTAATTAACTCAATATTAAAGGATGAAATTAGAAAAAAAAAGTTTTTTAAAAAAATAAACTCTAGCTAACCTGGTTAACTCACCAAAAACATGTGGGGAAAGTAATATTTCTTGTTGTTATATTTTTCCTGCTTGTTTTAGTATATTACTAATTAAGTGGCCCGTGCTATGTCAGAAGCTCACCTTTTATTTTCTTAAAAAGTTGAGTCCTGACGCTGGGAGGACCCAAGGCTATTTGGGTCCTGCACGGGCCCTTCTATTTGATACGGCATCCCTTTGGATCCAAGTCTATTTTGGGCCCTGAATAACCAATGACTGAAAGCTATTTTGAGTTATGCGGAATGCAGGGCGTGCTCAAGTACCATGTGCGCATTGTGGGTGTGCCTAGCCCCCAAGCAGGCAGTCCAAACGCCAAGTGTGCGTAGGGGTGTGCACAACACTGAAGCAGGACCCAAGCGCCACGTGGGCGCATGGGGTGTGCCCAGCCCAAGCACCACGTGTCTCCACGTGGTTTTCTTCGATAGTAATAAACGTTTTTTAAAATTTAATAATAATAATAATAATAATAATAATAATAATAATAATATTTTTTAGTTTTACATTTCAAATAAAATATATGGGTGTTTTTCAATATTAAGAATAATATTTTTCTAATTTTCTAATTATTTTATTAATAATATTAATTATTATAAAAATAATAATATTTATAGCACAAAAGATAATATTTTAAATATTAATACTTTTGATTATAGTTAAAATAATAATATTCAGAACACAAATAATACTATTTTTCATTTCAAGAATATTTAGAACGCAAATAATAGTATTTTTTATATTAAAAATTTGAATTCTTATAAAAATAATAATATTATAACACAAATAATAATATCTTTAATATGAATATGTTGAATTATAAGAAAAATAATAATAATTTGATATGAATACTTAAAATAATAATATGTTTTAGATGAATACTTTGTATTCTAAGAAAAATAATAATATTTACAACATAAATTATAATATTTTTTTATATTAATACCTAGAATTGTTGAATACTTTTAATAATACTACGCCGCGGTCTCACTTTTTATTTTTATAAAAAATACCATAAAAATTTATAATATAAATAATAATATGTTTTCAATATTAATAGTAATATTTTCTTTGAAATTTATTAATTATTTTATTAATTATAATAATTAAAATAAAAATAATAATATTTCTAAAATAAATAATAAAATTTAGAATTACGTCCTTACGCACGACCTATTGATCTTAGGTCGTGACGTCGGACCCATTCCCTTTGGGTCCAGCGGCATGACCTAAGCGCCAGGTGTGCCCAAGTGGGGCGCGGGCATGGACACGCATAGCGCAGCCCAAGCATCACGTGTGCGCAGGCCCAGGCCCAAGCAGGCAACCCAAGATCCATGTGTGTGCAGGAATGTGCCCAACATTGAGGCAGGAGCCCAAGTCTATTTTGGGCCCTGCACAACCAATGACCCAAGACTATTTTGGGTTCTGCAGAAAGCGGGGCCCAAGGATAGTTGGGTTTTGGCGTGCCCAAGCACCATATGTGCGCTGTGGGTGTGCCAAGCCCCCAAGCAGGCGGCCCAAGTGCCAAGTATGCGTAGGGGTGTGTACAACACTAAGGCAGGACCCAAGCATCACGTGGGCACAGTGGGTGTGCCCAGCCCCAAACAGCAGCCCAAACGCCACGTGTCCCCATGCGGTTTTTCTTCGCTAGTAATAACAGTTTTTTAAAATTTATTGATGATGATGATGATGATGATAATAATAATAATAGTAATAATAGTAATTTTTAATTTAATCTTTCAAATCAAATCTACGAGTGTTTTTCAATATTAAGAATAATTGGTTTTTAATTTAATAATTATTTTATTAATAATATTAATTGTTATAAAAATAATAATACTTATAACACAAAAGATAATATTTTTAATATTAATACTTTTGATTATAGTGAAAATAATAATATTCATAACACAATTAATACTAGTTTTAATTCCAAGAATATTTAGAACGCAAATAATAATATTTTTTTCTATTAAAAATTTGAATTCTTATAAAAATAATAATATTATAACACAAATAATAATATCTTTGATATGAATATTTTGAATAATAAGAAAAATAATAATATGTTTTATATGAATACTTTGTATTATAATAATATTTACAACGCAAATTATAATATTTTTTTATATTAATACCTAGAATTGTTGAATATTTTTAATAATATTACGCCGCGGGCTCACTTTTTATTTTTATAAAAAACACCATAACTATTTATAAGATAAATAGTAATATGTTTTCAATATTAATAGTAATGTTTTCTTTGAAATTTATTAATTATTTTATTAATAATATTAATTAAAATAAAAATAATAATATTTTCAAAGCAAATAATAATATTTAGAATTGAGTCTTTACGCACGACCATTGATCTTGGGTCGTGACACTAGACCCATTCCCCTTGGGTCTAGCGGGATGACCCAAGCGCCAGGTGTGCTCAAGTGGGGCGCGAGCATGGACATGCCCAGCGCAACCCAAGCACCACGTGAGAGCAGTAGGGTGCCCAGCATTGAGTCAAGAGCCCAAATACCACGTGCGCGCTTTAGGTAGGAGCTACAACGCCTCGTGAGCGCAGGGGGTGTACCCAGCCCTAGGCAACAGCCAAGCGCCACATGTCCCCACATGGTTTTTCTTCGATAATAATAACACTTTTTAAAAATTTATTAATGATGATGATGATGATGATAATAATAATAATAATAATTTTTAGTTTTACCTTTTAAATCAAATCTATGGTTGTTTTTTAATATTAAGAATAAATTTTTTCTAATTTAGTAATTATTTTATTAATAATATTAATTATTATAAAAATAATAATATTTATAACACAAAAGATAATATTTTTAATATTAATACTTTTGATTGTAGTAAAAATAATAATATTCATAACACAACCAATACTATTTTTAATTTCAAGAATATTTAGAACACAGATAATAATATTTTTTTTCTATTAAAAATTTGAATTCTTATAAAAATAATAATATTATAAAATAAATAATAATATCTTTGATATGAATACTTTGAATTATATATAAAAAATATTTAGAACACAAATAATAATATGTTTTATATGAATACTTTGTATTATAAAAAAAAATAATATTTACAACTCAAGTTATAATATTTTTTTATATTAATGCTTAGAATTATTGACTATTTTTAATAATATTGTGTTACGAGTTCACTTTTTATTTTTATAAAAAATATCATAAAAATTTATAATATAAATAATTATATGTTTTCAACATTAATAATAATATTTTCTTTCAAATTCATTAATTATTTTATTAATAATATTAATTATAATAAAAATAATAGTATTTCTAAAATAAATAATAATATTTAGAATCCTAGGAACCTTGGGCCAGTGCCATGACCCAAGCGCCAGGTGTCCTCAAGTGGTGCACATGACTCACTCCCAGCGCAGCCTTAGCGCCACGTGTGCTCTGGGGGTTCCCAACCCCTATGCAGACATCTTAAGCGCCACGTGTGCACAGGGTCTGCCCAACTCCTAGACATGTATCCCAAGCACCATGCGGGCGCAGGAGTATGCCTCGCACTGAGACAGGAGTCCAAGCGCCACTTGTGTGTTTGGTCTACCAGTACACAAGTAGGCAATCCAAGCACCTTGTGTGCGCTGTGGATGCCCAGCCTTCAGGCAGGTAGCCCAAGCACCACGCGTGCGCACCTAGGGGGCGCGCCTCCAGCCTAACGCTTGAGGCCTGGTGGCTGCAGCCTCACACATTTGCCCACCAAACAGTGCAGTCCACGATAAATTCACTTACAGTGCACAATATTTGCGCTAAAGTGCAGAACAGTGCAATCCACAGTGAATTAAGTTATATTAAACAATAATTAACGCTACAGTAAAACACTGATCAGTTTTAGTTATATTTAATTAATATTAATTAATTAATTAATTAATTAATGTTAATTAATATTAATATAGGTGTGGTGCGGGTTTTTATAGATAAAAAGGCTGTCCGATGTGGATACAATATTTTGTGTTAGAAAGGAGATAACCTATCAACCTTTTTCATTTTTCTTATGATAAAAAAGCATTCTCCCATTTGATAAAATAATTTTTGGGTTTTTCTAACATATGCTAGGTTATACTGGGTTAGTGTCTTAGTATAACAAAATAAATATATTTTTAAGATAATTTAAAATGAATTTTTATATTTTTAAAATAAAAATTATTTTAAAATAGAAACTAGTGGAGATAGTTTCTATCTGTATTACAGTAATTTTATTATATAGGCTTTAATAATTCTAATATTTTTCTCAAGATAAAAAAAATAACCTTTAACAACAATAATAATAATAATAAAAATGTTGAGATTTTTTAGCTACTCTGATTCTTTCCATTTCCACACATGAGAAAGGAGACAATAATATGTTTAGAGGTAATAAAATCACTGCTACCTCTTAACAGGTTTTTCTTAACCTTTATAATAAAAAAAATGTGCAAGGGTGTTTTTTATATACATTTTACAAAACAAACAAATAAAATAGTAAAAAATATGTTGTTTTTTTTAAAGCATATATTACATAGCATCTAGTTAATGTCACAGGACAGAAAAGATAGAGAAAATGAAGACATAAATATGTTTGGTTAAAAAAACAAAAATATAAAAATAAATCTATTTTAAGAATAATTTTAGAGTAAATTTTTCTACTTTCAAAATAGAAGGTATAAAAAGGATATGTCTCCAGAGATAATGCTTATTATTTTTTATTCCTAAAATATCCTTGTAAAAAACTCTCAATTTTAAAATTGTCTAATTAATTCATGTAAGAATAAAAATGGTTATTATTATAATTTTAAAACCCAACTTGTTACTAGTTGAGGTCTGGGTTATGAGTCGGATTGACCCGAGTTAATGTAAGAATAAAAACCCGAATTGAATTGATTGTCTACCCATGCCTTAATACTACCTAGAACCCTTTATTTTTTTTTGATTAACGTGCGTGTCCGGGCCAGTTTGCGCGTATCTTGACTAATCCTACGGGCCTTGAAGTTAACAACCATGTAAGTTTCTAATGCCCCTGAGAGGACTCGAACTCATGACTGTTGGAAACAAATCTAAAGTATGACAAGTTGAGCTACCCTGAATGTAAGAACCCTCTATTTTCTTCAATTTTCCTTTTGTTTCTTCGGTTTTCATGTCTTGTCTATTATTTGTTATAGAGCTTTAGATTCTTATCATGAAGAGGGAAAATGAGTCTTTTTTATATGTTCACAGGCCTTGATTGACAAGTGCAACTTTCGAAACATGTGTTGTTGAAATTCTAAAAGACTGTCTGTATACAATTTATTTACACTGAGTAATGAGCAAGTTATCCTTAATAACAAATGGTACAATCAATGTATTCCATTTTCTATTTATTCGTTTGAAGTTTACTAACGAGCAAGTATACACATGCCTTCCATTGCTTTTCTTACAATTAGCTAACAGATCCTAAACTGTTTAGTAATAAAAAAGAATTACTTGAAAACACGAATACTTTCTTACAAAAATGATATATGAAATAATAGTACTTAAAAACAAAAGGAAGAACCAAAACATCACATGGTTTCTTTAAGTAAATAGAAATACTTTCTTACTTGATTTAATTAATTAAGAACATTGATATATTCTTTGCTAGTAATTTTGTTATTTAAAATTCTTTTAAGATCATTTTTGTCTTTTAAATAAAATAAACAATTTATCATCTTTATCACATCACTTTTAGAAGTTAAATAATGGTAAAATCTATAAAAGTAGGAAACAAACTAGCTCTCTATCTTCTTTTATTTAATTTTTTTATATATAAAAAACCCTTTGCACAAGGTCCAGGACATGTGAGTAGGGGATAAAGGTTGGCAATTTCAGGTGAGTTTGAGAATGTGGTGTAAATTATTTTTTTTAATTTTTTAATTTGTTTTTTACTTAAAATAATTTTTTTTGATGTTTTTAGATCGTTTAGATGTGCTAATGTTAAAAATAATTTTTTAAAAATAAAAAATTTTATTTTAATACATTTCTAAATTAAAAACACTTCGAATTGTCATTGCTATTATCATCACAAACACACCCTTCATTATTCCATGGACTGCTATTGACTCAAGTTTTTACCTAGTTTTATTAGGTCAAAACTAGTCAAGAGAAAACTTTAGCTGATAGTATATTTTAATTATTTTTGTTAATTTTTTAGAATAGAATATAAACTCCGTAAAAAAAAACCTAACCGTCAAACTTTTTTTATATATTTTTAACTATATTTTACTTTATAAGTAACAAAAATTATATTATTTAACATTTGTTAATATGTAAAAATTATTACATTAATATTATATTATAAATCCTTTAAAAACCAATCTAAGACAATAATATTAAAGTTTAATTTATAATTGCGAGTATATAATAATTGAGAATTAAATATTATTATCTAAAAATATATAAAGTTAGTGTGTTGGTGTCCCTTAGTATATAATATCTCTTTATTAAACATTAAGTAGTATAAGATATAAATTACGTAATTGAAGTACACTTTTTGAAGGATATGATACATGTCATTTAACAAATAATAAATACATAATTCAATACTACAAACATAAAAGACATTTTAAATGATTATTGTTGCTACCTAATTTTTTATTTTTTTTGAAAAAAATCAACAAATAAAAAAAACAACAAAAACCCAAAACATTATGTTCTAGATGTATTTTCATCGTTTTTAGCGTTTTTTAAATTTTTTTTAATTCTACTTTCAAACATATTTAATTGTTAACATGCTTTTTGAGTCAATGTTGATGTTACCTTTTTTTTTTTTTTAAACCCAACACAAAAAGTTAAGAAAAATCAAAATATAATAAATGGACAAAGGGACCAAAAATGAAAAGGAAAAAAAATAAGGGACAAAATAAAATTTAGATTGCTTGGCACCAAACAATTGAGGGGAAAAAGACAACAAAGTTTACTTATAAATAAGTGGTTATACATACATATAAGAGAGGGGGATGTTTAGGAGAGAGGATAAAAACAACTAATAGGAAAATATATATATAAAAAAACTCTCTTTAGCTGACACACTCTCTAAATCCCCCCTACCAAAAAACCTAGCCCCCATGATACCTATACCTAACCACCACATACAAAAGAAAAAATATTATACTCATCTCCTCTTGTTTCAAGCAACCACCACATATCATACTCTATTTTCAACCAAACCAAAAAAATCCATAGATCAATTTCCTTACTCTCTCAAACCAAAATCAGCGACGGTTCAACCTTAAAGCCATCAATAGCAACTTCAGTATGTGACCCTTATTTTTTTCTTCCCACAGCTCCAGCAGAGGAGCAACAATAATAAAAAGCTCAACATCACTAGCCACATAAAACCAGTGTCTCCACCATCTTCTTCAGCGACCTATGACTGCTAACCTCCATGTTAGTTACTTACAACCCTTTATCCTTTTCACCACAACTCACAACCATCATGAATAGCCCCCTACTATCGTCATTGTGAATACCACCGCCAACGACTTCTTCTCTCATTCTAGTCGTGAATTGATGACTCATTAATAGCCACCGAACTGGCCCTCTCCACACACAATGCTCCACTAGTGATAGCAGCGCCAATGACCATTTGAAGAAAAAATAGTGGGAGATAAACATATCTAAAAAGGAAAAAGAAAGAAAAAGAACTGAAGTTTGTTGTGTTTGTTTCTTGCTTTTACAGGTTCCCCTTTGTTACATCGTCGGCATAGGAGTGAAGAGGAGAGGGAGAGCTGCCCGATCCATGCCATCACGCGCCTTTCAAGATGCCGAAGTATCACCACTGTTCTGACGGTCCCAAAATCTTCTAGTGTGGTTCCTGAGTTCCCAGCAATCTCTCCAATCTGTTTCCAACCTTTGGAAGGACCATTTTGTAAATTTTTGATTTTTTAGTGTGTGTTTTAAATTATTGTTAAATTTTGAATTTTTGTGGCTTGTAAACATGTAATTATAGGGTGTGTGAGTAAAAATATAGTAAAAAAAAAATATGTGTGCATGTTTGCATTTTATTTTATTTCGTGTTAAATGAATGATAAAAAAAGGAAAATGATAAAAAGATAAAAGTTTTTTAACGAAATGTTTTAATTGCATATGAATTTTTTTTTCTGCTCGTTCCATATAACTCAATCCTTACAAAAATTGCATTTTTATTTATAAAAAAGAGAAAAAAGTTTTAGCATTGTTTTAGAAATATTTTTGATTTTCTTTGCTTTTTTTTTGATTTTACAACAAGTTTGTAAAGTTTTTTTTAAGGATTTGGTCAATATTTCAATAACCTTAATTTTTTTTTCTTTCTCTGAAAATTAATGGTCAACATTTTGGTATAAATGATGGACCTAGAAGTAGCCTATTATTTAAATATTAGGAGTTGACTAGAAAATTCTCAGAATTATTTTATATTTACCAATTTTAATTGTGAGTATTTTTTTTATCAGAATATAAGAGTTGTGGAAAACATTTTCATTTTCTAGGATAGGTGAACCCTGCCAGGGCACTTACATGAACTTTTCCCATAAGAATTTATCTGGGCATACGAGTCCATAATAAATTTGAAATACTAGATTTATTTATGAAAGTAAATCTTTATTTTGAGCCATATATATACCATCAGTTAGGAACCTATCAAAACTTTTAAACCATATGTAGAACATACAATACAGTTTACTTCGAGTAATGTGCACTAGAGGCGCTAATACTTTTCCTAGCTACAACCAATCCCTTATCCTTGAAATTTTTGATAAGATTAGTACATCTGGGTCTCCTCAACCTTGAACCAAAAAATTAGGTTGCGATTCCTCGATTATGACGTCTCATTGCACCGTACGCCCGCATGCGACAATTATATATATACATGACTATTCAAATAATTAATGATTTATTATTTAGTTTGTGTTTGATAATACACTGCAATGTGTTTTTGCAAATAGTTTTGTATTTGAAAATACATTAACATTAATTTTTTTTAGTTTATTTATTTATTTTTGATATCAACATATTAAAATAATAAAAAAATAAAAAAAATTAATTTAATATTTTTTATAATAAAAGATAGGATAAACTGTACCGTTAATACTTATCATTACCACGTAGAATGATATGTAATTCTGGATTTTTAAATCACATTTATTGCTAATAATACAAATAGGGTTAATGTATTTTTAAATAAAAAGCAAATTTTATTTGTTTTTATGTTTTAAAAATGATTTTTAAAAAAATTAAATTTATTTTTTATTTTTAATTAATATTCTTTTAAATTATTTTAATACTCTAATATAAAAAAATCAAATTGTGAATCGAGTTATACACGTATGGGGTTGGATGCAAGTGTACAATGAGAAAAACAGGGCTACACTAGGTCAGAAAACGCGAGGAGAGAAGTGAAAAGCAGCGAAATACCAAAAGGGCCCCTCCAAAACCCAAGCTTAAGACACCCTGCAAAATAACAATCACGGCTGCTCCTTTATTTCCGAACTCCAAAAGAAAAAGAGAAAGTGCGAGACCGTTCCTCCATAAACCTTCCTAGGGTTTTGATCACCTTACACTCTCCCTTATCGATCTCCAGGTCTCTCTCTCTCTCTCTCTCTAATATATATATTCTCGAATCTTTAGGG
>Ga0325403_1001957_pt1 | contig 17834 bp, 13 predicted proteins | sample PopdelMetagenome_19_FD_205665 | JGI IMG/M metagenome (GOLD analysis project Ga0325403, IMG submission 205665) | Populus deltoides microbial communities from Bellville, Georgia, United States - Xylem-PdKOR-R4 | ecosystem: Host-associated > Plants > Phyllosphere > Stem > Wood/Secondary xylem...
TGGATCTGATCCAAGTAGACCATATTGAGCCATCTGAGTCATTGCACAGGTTCCAAATGTGTTTCAACAAAGCAATCTTGTTCCATTCTGTTATCCTTTTTATTCCTAGCCCCCCCTCTTTTTTTGGGAGACATACTTGATCCCAAGCCACTTTAGCCCCAGTAGTTCTCATATCTGAACCTGACCAAAGAAAGGATTTCATAATTTGCTCCATATTTTTAATTACTTGCCCAGGTAGGAGAAAGAGAGATGCCCAAAAGACCTGTATGGAAAATAAGAGTGAATTAATCAGCTGTACCCGTCCTGCATACGAGAGTGTTCTACAAGTCCAATGTCAAACTTTAGAGGTGATTCGATCCACGAGGCCCTTACAATAAATAGCATTTAGTCTGGACGAGAGAAGAGGTACTCCCAAATATTTCATAGGGATCCCCTTGTCTCAGCCCTCTTCCCCCTTGAAAGTAACCTGCAAGCCCACCATTGACGTTGATAGGGAATTGACATAATGTAACACAAACCATGATCCAATCAATGACTATTCTAGGGAATCCCATTTTTATTAACATAGTGTCAACGAAATCCCACCACAAAACTCAGTTTACGAGAAAAATTAACAAAACTCTTGCCATGCCAAGAGACAGTGGCCCATCGAATCCATTCATCCCAGCTTTTTTTCATTCTTGGAATGTCGCATTCTTTTGTTTTCTTTGTTGTGATTTCTCCTCACCTCATGACCCAAGGTTGGATTGAGCCCTTCTTGCACATGATTAAGATGCATTAAGGTCTCCTGTTGATGCTCCATTAGAACCTTTAAATCTGACTTGGTCGAAACCTTCAAAATCAATGGATTCAATGTCTTTTTCAATGCTTTTGTCTTAGACCGAGTCAGTGGCCCATTTGGAACATGTAATGGGTCTTTGCTGGTGTTTGTGAGCTGATCCACATTATCCCCTTTCTCCTCAAAAGTATTCAACCTCGAATCAAAACCTTGTCAAACAAAGTAAGATTAGCAACAATAAAGGTAGCACTAATACCATATACTCACCTGCAAGATCAATTTTGTATGTGTTGTCATTGATCCTCTCTAAAACATGCAAATGAACCATCACCACGAGGTTGTAATTTTGATTTCCTTTGGTTAGGAAATTGTTCCTCACGCATGTACATCCAAACCCAATCATCTGGTTGAAAAACAACCTGTTTACGCTCCTTAATACCTTAGGAAGCCTATAACTTGTTTTTCTTCTCAATATGAAACTAAACCTTCTCATGCATTCGTTAGACCATCTTTGCTTTCTTTTCACCATCTAAACTTACCATTTTTTCAATAGGCAAAGGAATCAAGTTCATAGGAGTAAGAGAATTAAACCCATAAACAACTTCAAAAAGAGAAAAGTCAGTGGTAAAATGCGTTCTATTATAAGCAAACTCAACAAAAAGGCAAACATTCTTCCTAACTTTGCAGATTCTTTTGAATTACAACACACAACAATTGTGATAAAGGCTTATTCACTACCTTAGTTTGTACACTTGTTTGTGAATGATAAGTTGATGAAAATAAAAGCCTTGTTCCTAACTTTCCCCACAAAGTTTTCCAAAAGTAGTTAAGAAACTTCAATGATGCAAACCACACGCAAAAAAATCAATTTCCAGAAAGCCAAGTAAATCAGGTTTGATAGGAGTTTGACATAAAAGATAACTCGTATCTAGGCACCAGCACTATTGAAAACGACAACCCTCACCCAACGAATATTGATTCATGAAAGAGAAGTATAAGGATGACGCTATAAAGCCAATTGTTCTTCGATAAGTTATTTTTTTTAGTTCTTTAAAGAACCATAGAAGGGACATTATCTCACTAACACACACACACACACACAAAGTGTGGCAAACAAAAAGTTTTATTAATCTGAACTGTCTAACTTACATGTCTGGTTATGCTTTTATTTATACTAACTCTAGACTTAAATAAACCCTAATGGAACCCCCTTAGGTGGACTTATATGATGCCCACTTACAATTGACCTAAATACTAAGAAGAAAATAAAAAAAATCCAAAAATTACTATCATAAATATGCTAGAATTAGATTTGTCACCATTAAAAAGTCTCAAATAGACTAGAAATCTGATTTGAAGGTAGGATTAATTCTGAAGTCTTCTTTCCTTGTTATAGCTAGGATGAGTAAGGAATCCTTCTAAGAAAAGGATTTTGAAATATTTATGAATCCTTGCCACACTTGGAAACTATATTGCAGCCCATTAAAGATCCTTGTAGAGCTAGGAGATTCCCAAAATAAGCTGCCATATCCTTGTAGAAAAAAGAATCCTTGCCAAATAGGAAGTTCACAAGTCAAAAGAAAGTTGACCCGTATTATGGTATCTTCCTGATTTTTGATTGACTTGAAATTTGAACCCGAGGTAGGAAAACATGTCGGGAGATTCCACATCAAATTGCAGCCCAATCCAACAGTCGAATTGAAAATTATAATTGTTACCATAAAACTGGATAGTTGCACACTTTACATCAAAATGCAAATTTGACCTTACCTGGATCTTATCATTCCCTCTCTTTTCAAGATAATGCGTCCTTGAATCACCAACAAGTTGAATGGGCAATTCCTTTGCCTTTTTTTGGAGTTCTTTTCTTACCAACAATTGTCACCAACAACTTTGGATGAAAGTAGCAGCTGTTCTATTTCGTACATCATCATTGCAGCATTTTTCTCCTCTCTTTCTGAAGCTTGTTGGGTAATGATTGCTGCTGTTAACACATCAACTTCTTGGTTCATCTCCCCTAGAATATGGGATAGACTCCTGGATTCTTTTTTTAGAACACTAATCTCTTTATTTCTCTCCCTTTGATACCACATCTCCTTTTAAATCCTCATTTTCTTTTGCCATAACACCTCATCAAAATACATGAAATCCTTTCGGTTTCTTTTGGTTAAAGGGAGATGCTAGATTAAGATTTCAGGTTAACCAAACTATAGACGAAGATTTTAGTTATAGTAAAAGAGGAATACTAGATTGGAATTTCAAGTTAACCAAGCTAAAAATAGAGATTCTGGTTCAAGTTAAAGAGGATCGTCGTATTGGAATTTTAGGTTAACTAGGATGTAAAACCAAAGTTCTAGATTAAAAAGGATCGCTAGTTTTGGGATTTCAGGTCAACTGAGCTGAAAGAAAAAGTTGCCAAAATGACAGAATTGATATCCCGATAGAAATAGTTGAATCAAAGTACTGGTTGAAGGGGATTGCCGTGAGGATAGAGTTTCAGTCAACCGAGCTAAAGTTTTTGAGAACAATTTGTTTGTCTTTATAAACTTATTACACCTACACTTGATAAATCTTTGCTCCATAAGTTTTTTCTCCGTTGTTGCCCATTTTAGGACCCCACATAAATATAAAAAATACAAAAAAATGGGAAAAATAATACACACACACACACACACATATATATATATATATTAGTAGGAAGAATATGGAAAATATCTAGAAAATTGTTAAAGACTGGTTGAAGAAAATCAAAATACACAAGATTAGAAAATTTGATAACATGTTTTTAGCTGATAAAGGCTCTACTGGCGAGGAAAATTTAATTTAAGGAGAAAAATTCAAAATTAGATGTTTAAGGACTCAAATAGAAGTTTTTGAAGTCCATTTAGGCTTTAATTGGAAGAAAATAAATTCTAAGGGTCGAATTGCAAATTTAAAGAGTCAATTTGGTCAAATTAGGAGCTTAATTACATAAATATTGAAGTTTGATGAGAAATTAGAACTTGATTGAAGAAATCCAAAACCAAGAACTGATACAATTCAGGAAAGGTCAAATTCAGATTTTGACGTAAAATGTGCAACTATCCTATTTTACGGAAATAGTCATAATTCTCAATTCGACCGCTGTATCAAGCTGAACTTTTACGTGGAGTCTCCTGACATGGGAACCTTGGCTTAAAATTTCAGGTCAATCGGAGTTCGGGAAGGCATCGAAACACTGGTCAACAGAGGCTGTATGAATTTTGTTATTTACTTCCTTTTGACTTGTGGACTTCCCTATTTGGCTAGGATTATTTTCCTAAAAGGATGTGGCAGCTTATTTTGGGAATCTCCTATTTCTACAAAGATCTTTAATAGGCTGCAACATAGTTTCCAAGTGTGGCAAGGATTCATTAATGTCCTAGAATCCTTTTCTTAGAAGGATTCCTTATTCATCCTAGCTACAAAAAAAGGAAAGACAATTTCAGAATTAATTCTACCTTCAGATTTGATTCTCCTAGCCTATATGGGACTTCTAAAGGGAAATAATTCTGATCCTATTATATTTAGGATAGTAAATTCGTATTTATTATTGTTATTATTATTTGCTTCTTAGTTTAGGGTTTATTTATATTTTTTGGGTTTAATTGTAACTGGGCATCATATAAGTCCACATAAGGGGTCCATTAGGGTTTATTTTAGTTTGGGGTCACTATAAATAAGGGTATAACCAAACATATAAGGTTAGACAATTCAGATTAATAATTCTTTTTTGTCGTACTTTGTGTGTGTGTGTTGGTGAGATAATCTCCCTTCCACGGTTCTCTAAAGAACTGAAAAACAACTTATCGAAGAACAAATGTCTTTGTGGCGTCACCCTTATACTTCTCGTTCGCGAATCAATATTCGTTGGGTGGGGGTTTTCCATTTCCAATAGTGCTGGTACCTAGGTACAAGTTATCATTGTGTCACACTCCTATCAAACCTGATTTACGTGGCTTTCCGGGAATTGATGTTTTTGTGTGTGGGTTGCGTGACCACGTGATTATGAGGTTCGAATCAGAAACTTTCAGATGTAGGGTAAAGTTTCAAATGAATTGGAGTTCAGGAAGAACATGTGATATAAGTCAGAACAGGCTGTATAAATTTTGTTATTTACTTCCTTTTGATTTATGGACTTCCTATTTGGCAAAGATCCTTTTCCTATAAAGATGTGGCAGCTTGTTTTGGGAATCTCCTAGTTCTACAAAGATCTATAATAGGCTGCAACATAGTTTTCAAGTATTATAAGGATTCATAAATGTTTCATAATCCTTCTTAAAAAAAAAAAGATTCCTTATTCATCCTAGCTACAACAAGGTAAGAAGACTTCAAAATTAATTCTACCTTTATATCAGATTTTCTGGTCTATTTGGGACTTCTTAATGATGACAAATCTGATTCTAGCATATTTAGGATAATAATTTTTGATTTTTATTATTTTCTTCTTAGTCTTTAGGTTATTATTATTTATTTGGATTAATTGTAAGTGGGCTTCATATAAGTCCACCTAAGGGGGGTCCATTAGGGTTTATTTAAGTCTAGAGTTAGTATAAATAAAGGCATAACCAGACATGTAAGTTAGACAATTCAGATTAATAAAACTTCTTGTTTGCCACACTTTGTGTGTGTGTGTGTGTGTTAGTGAGATAATGTCCCTTCTATGGTTCTTTAAAGAACTAAAAAAAATAACTTATCGAAGAACAATTGGCTTTATAGCGTCATCCTTATACTTCTCGTTCACGAATCAATATTCGTTGGGTGGGGGTTTCCGTTTCTAATAGTATTGGTGCCTAGGTACAAGTTATCTTTGTGTCACACTCCTATTAAACCTGATTTACTTGGCTTTCCAGGAATTGGTATCTTTGTGTGTGGGTTGCTTGACCGCGTGTTCAAAAGGTTCGCATCAGTAGGTTATGTTAAGTTCAACCAATATCATGCTGGAGATTTTTTATGAGTTTCATCATAATTGGGGACATGATATTGATAATTGTGATGAATTCCACCATGATGTCAAGACTTTGTTAATTCTTAACATTGTAAGGATGAAAAAGGTTGAATAATTGAAGAAAATTGGTATGATGACTTTTTAAATCCCTTCAATAGGAAAAACTAGCTATGTTTGGATTATAGTCTAGTCATAATGGTCCTTCTATGTTAATACATGATTGATATAGTAAAGGATCAGCTAGGATGAGTGTTACTGGTACATGAATGCTTGGCAGAGGAAGCTAATAAGTATAGCATTATCAACTCATTTTTGTTACCTAACTTTATGGATAAGATCATTGAAACCTTATTTTTCATGTGTTTTGGGATTATACTACTCCTTTTAATAATGCATAGGTTTTTCTTGGTCTCATTATTTTTTTGAAATCAAGAGATATTCAATAAGGGGTTGCATGCAAGGTTATGAATAAGCCTTGAATCAGTTCTGGAAACAACATGGGTCTACCTTTTCCTTTCGTTTTTAGGATTAAGGGGCTGCATGGAAGGCTATAAATATGCCTTGAATCAGTTCTGTAATATTCTACTTCATTCTCTTCTTTTTATGGCAGAACATGGATTTAATATTAGGGGCTTTATTTTATTTTGTTAGCTACAGCCCAAGGCTTGCTTGGGTTTATTTAATACTTTGTTTTCAGTTAGGATTCAAGGCTTGTTTGAATTATGTTATGGGCTTTTCAGTTTAGGGTTTTGGGTCAGTTTTGAGTGGACCTCATATAAGTCCACATAAAGGGTTCATTAGGGTTAATTTTTCAAGAACTATTTAAACTCATGTAACCAAAATTTCGACAACCTTTGATGATTATTACTTCTGAATTTTTTAGTTTTAACGTGTGAGAGTGATTTTTGCATTCTTCAGTTCTTGAACGAACTGAATCTGACTTCTCGAAGATTAACTGGCTTCGTGGCATCATTCTACTCATTCTAATAGTGTTGGTGCCTTGGGGCAGGTTTTCATTGTGTCACACTCCTATCAAACCTATTTTGGCTTTCCAGGATTAGATCTCAATCTTGATTGTGGGTTGTGTGACCATGTGATCAAGAGGAGACGAAGGAGCTTCAAATGCAAGTTGATGAGCTGATGGAAAAGGGGTACATTCGTGAGAGTATGAGGCCGTGTGATGTGCCCATGCTACTTTTGCCTAGGAAGGATGGAACGTGGAGGATGTGTGTTGATAGGTGGGTCGTTAACAACTTAACAGTAAAGTATAGACACCCCATTCCTAGGCTTAATGACATGTTAGATGAGTTACACGGATCCTGTATTTTCTCTAAAATTGACTTGAAAAGTGGGTACCATCAAATTAGGATGAAAGAAGGTGATGAGTGGAAAACAACATTTAAGATAAAGCATGGTTTGTATGAATGGTTAGTTATGCTGTTTGGACTTACAAATCCACTTAATATGTTTATGTGTTTAATGAATCATGTGTTGCGTGCATTCATAAGCAAGTTTGTGGTTGTGTATTTTGATGACATTCTGATCTCTAGCAAGAACTTAACTAAGCATCTTGATCATTTGCATAATGTACTTAGTGTGTTGTGTAGTGAGAAACTGTATGCTAATCTTAAAAAGTGTGCCTTTTGCATGGAGAAAATTTTTGGGTCAGTTTTGTATGTGAATTAGTTCAGCCCACAAAGGTGGATCCATTAGGGTTACTTTTAAGAACTATTTAAACATATAACCTAAATTTTGGCGGCCTTTGATGATTATTACTTCTGAATTTTTTAGTTTTAACGTGTGAGAGTGATTCTTGTATTTTTCAGTTCTTGAACGAACTGAATTTGACTTATCAAAGATTAACTGGCTTCATGGTATCATTCTACTCATTCCAATAGTGTTAGTGCCTTGGGACAGATTTCCATTATGTTACACTCCTATCAGACCTATTTTGGCTTTATAGGATCAAATCTCAATCTTGATTGCGGGTTGCGTGTGATCACGAGGTTCGCATCAGCCTTACCTTTTAAGTAATCTAAAACTCTCATTTTGAAATCCAATATTTCCTTCATAAAGTAGTGTTTATTTGTTAGAGAATCAATTTGTGTCATTCAAAGCAAAAATTTTGGGTTAAATGTTCTTTTTCACAATCTAACCAATACCTATTCATCATACACTAAGAAAAAGAAATCCAAAAATTACATGACACTTGAATGACATGTTTTGGACTTTTAACCAAAGAAATCTAAATGTCAATTTGGTGAAAATACTTTAACATTTACATCTCAAAGATTTTATTTTCAATAATTGCACTTATATGAACATGATCATTAAAACTCACGGCTTGGTCCTAAAACAAGAAACATGATTTCATAAAAAATGTTGTCTTAACCAAAATTGCAAAGTCCTTTGCAAGAATGATGACGATGCATATGTTTTATAAAAACCATTATGAAAGATGAACCTATAGATTGATCAAGTAAGGGTGGGCAATTCATTTCAAATATACCAAGTGCGATGATAATAGATAAACTGCAGCGCCTCCCCTCCCCCGACGCCATATAATTTCTGTATGCCCTCATAAGATAACCAATAATAAAATACAAAAGAATAATGGATTTTTTTGTTATCATAACCTCGGGTATATTCATACCCACCCGATAACATTATCCATAACCATCCACAAATATTTCCAAATCTAACAGTCACATAATACAATTCTACAATTGAAGAACTTAAAATAGTAAAATCACAATCTCATATTAATAATGAAAAGAATGAATCCATCATCATTATTATAGCTTTAACATAATAAAATAATAATCCTTAAAGATTTAGCAGTTATGTTTATTACACATTCTCTCAAGAGTTCTAACATGAATATCATAAAATGTGGAAATCCTATAGCTAAATAAAAATTGATAAAATCCTACAACTAAATAGTTTATCATGTTAGTTTGAGAAGCACATGAAAAACCTATAAAAAGTAAGTATACTAATATTTTAGAATAAAAATTATATCATCACATCATTACATTAACAAATCATGCATATATTAAATTTACTTTTACAATTTCAATAAATTTCATTTTTATATCCATTATCATAATCATCTTCTTTACCAACAATTAGTGAAAGTACTACATTAATTATAACATTTTACTTCAACATAAGCCTCAAATCTCTAGGCTAACTTTTTCATATATCATTGGATTAAAAATGATGGTTTCCACACGATGATACCCAAAAGGGTAAACATAAAAATAAAGGTCATCATTTCCAACCCTTCATAAATCTCTTTGAGAGGTTCATTAATATCAACAACAACCAATCCTTTGTTTTACTTAGCTTCCATGCCGAAGATGTATGTCTTGACCTTCTAGTCTCTACTCATGCAGCTAACTATAAATTAACCACTACTCCACACTTGTGGTCATTAACTTAATGATCAAGTCCCTATTTTCTCATGGCCGACTTGATGTTAATAAATTTGGATCCCTATTCTTGTAACTGATTCCCAACCCTAAGATTGCATTCACCTTAGAGCCCCACTCATGTGGCTGACTGTCATACACTTAAATCATGTGTACTTGTTTTCTTTAATTCAAGGTTCTCAAGCTAAGACCTACTTACTTATGGGGTTGGCTTTTCATACCACAACTCAAATGTCTTATACCTTTATAAATAACAACTTTTTAATCTAAGCCTCACTGATATGGTTGGCTTCATGCACACAACTCTAAAACTAATCTTAATATCAAGACATCATGCATCTTTATCATTCCACAACAGATACAAATCATAATTCTTAATAATGAAATAAAAACTTATATAAATTATTGTAAATTAAGAGAATGAGGTGACAAGCCCCTATCTATTCCTCTCACTGGTCCTGTTCTGCTTATCTTAGGTTCCGTAGCCGATGCCTCTCTTGGATCACATAAAATCATACATTAAAATCACTCTTTAAATAATAAGAATGTATTTCTCAATATTATTTTAACAACTTGAGTACTTGTTACTCAGGAATATATGTATATCACACATTAAACTTAAAGATTCCAACTCTTAACATTCTAATATAAGCAACATTATCATGTAAGCTTATTTCATGCATAATAATAATCACACATATTCCTTAAACAACCCAAAAGAATAAAAGAAAACCATAAAAAGACCGAAAACACAAAATCAAGCTACCATCAAACAATAGTCAAAACAGTCTAACTATTTTAAAAAACGATCTAAATGTTTCTTTAATTGGTCTAATAGTTTCTCAAAAAGGCTAATCCATTTTTGCCTTTAGAAAATTTCCCTTCTTCTCTCTTTCTCTAGTCAAAACCTTTAACCTTGCAAAATTGAGTTTTTCCTTTCAAGATCAAATCATACACCATACAAGTTATATACATGACACACCAAAAGATGAATTCTTTAAGGAAACACACTCAATTACAACAAATTCTAACATTCAAGAATTCAAGAAACTCATCTTTCCTTCTAGTTTTCAGACATAACACAATTTTATCACCTTTTGAAGTTTATATCCATGCATACTTTAAAACAAGGATTACACAAATATTCCCCCTAATTAGCCGAACCTAATTAGGGTTTCTACCTTTAGATTTCTCTTCAATCTCTTGTTCTTCTTCTAATTACTTTTTATTACAACATCATTTCATGAAATCTCCACTAAATCAATATTTTTTCCCAATTCACATGAACCTTATTTTTTTATAGAATAAATTAGGGCTTTTGCCTTTCTCTTCAAGATTAAGAAAACTAAGTGCATAAAGATGTCAAGACACCTTACGAATGAATTTTGTGTAAAAAAATCACTTTCTTAAATGTTGATTGATTTTCCTTATTCTCTATTTTTTCTTGTTTTCCTTTAATTTTCTTGAATTCTCTTTTGTTTCCCTTGAATTCTTGCTTAACCAATGTTTGTTTATTGCTAATCTCTCTTTGTGTTCTCTTATTTTCCTTTTTGATGTGCTCTCTCTCTCTCAAGATTAAGAAGCTACCTAAAAGTTTTCCCTTCCCTTCCCTTTTTCTTTTAACTTAAAGTGACGATTCCTCTGTTTTTCAAGAGAGGTCGTTACTTTTTTTTTTAAATCCCTAACTTTCTTTAAATTCATTTTGCTCCTTATTCTAATTTTCATCTCTCAAATTCGGCCCTCATCTCTTTTTCCTTAAGAATTTTGTTCTTTCTCTTTTTTTTAGACACTTCAAAGGAACGATTATTTATATCGTATTACTTTGTTTATAAAAAAAACTTGGAGTTTTACATAAACGATAATTTGATGAGATCCATAGAAAACTAAGGTGACAAATTCTTCATGGTGATAATGCAAAGTGAGGATGAATAATTACTCTTCCATGACAAGCAAAGTTGATGTATGTTGAGCTAAAATGATAGATGAGCCATGCTTACTTAGTGATTGAAAGTTGAAAACATAGGAAGACAAACTTGTAGTGAGCATTGAAGGAGGTATTTGAGTCATTTAAACAATTAAAGCAAGTTAATGGCTGGTTTTTGACACTTCTAAAACTAAATATCTTCAAAGATACAAATTACATTAAAAAAAAACAGAGAGAGAGAGAAAGATAGGCTTTCAAAATGTGTGAATTTTGTTTATCCCTCAACTTCGGAGATATCATATAGAGGAAAAATTAAAGTCATCTCATGTCTTCTTTTATAAATTCTTGAAATTCCCAACTTATGTTGCTTTAACTAATTAAGGTTGGTCACCTCTCAATTGGATCATTTTGAAGCCTATCATTTTTATTTTAAGCCCATTAACAATAATGGAACTTTTAAATAGAAAATTTTCTTCCATATAGAATTTTTATTTCAATCCGATAATAAATTTTCTTCAAATAACATTTTTATTTAAAGTTAAGCCCATTAATACGATGTCAATTTTATTTCAAATATTTCTAGTAAAGCCTACCAATCTGATGACAATTTCCTTTCAAATAGCCTTTTCCTTTTAAGTGAGGCCTTTCAGTTAGATGACAATTTTCTTTCGAAAAGAATTTATATTTCAAGTAAATCCTATCAATCTGATAATAATTTTCTTTCAAATAGCATTTTCTTTTAAATGAATCCCTTCAATCATAGTAATTTTTTTTTTATATCAAATAGCAATTTTCTTTCAAGCAATGACATTTAAACCCACAAAACAATGGTAAATTTCTTTCACATGGTTTTTTTTTATTTCAAACAAAAATCCTTAAGTTTTCTTTCTTTTCTTTTAAAACTTACTATACAGAAGTCAAAGAAAAATGAATTTCTAAAGTCTTTGTACTGTTTATATTGTAAAGAGATGGCAGTTTTCATAACCCGCTTTTTACTCCAATTATCCAATGTACTTTTTTAAAAATGATTTTTTATTTTTAAAAAATTGTCTTTTCAAGGCAATTTAGCCAATTTACATTCATTTCATGGTTTTTTTTTTAAATTTATTAATTTCATATAAATTCTTATAATTAAAAATAAAATATAAATATAAGATAATATAATAATAGAAAAGGAATAAAAAAAGAAAAAACCAGGGAGTGAAATGATGAGCAAGGAAGAGGGAAGTAAGATAATGAAAGATCAAGTAATATAATGGAAGACCATATAAACAAAAAAAATTACTAAATCAGATTACCTTTCATAAATTAAAGATCCAAGTAAAGCTGGAAAAACTATTGGAAGAGATTCTACACATTCAAGAGAATAAAAAATCTAACCACAAATTTTTCCAATTAGAGATCTTCATTCTAGAAAGGAAAAAATATAAATGCTTTCAATTTTTATAGTTTTGATGGAAGCCCAGCATTATAAATTTGAAAAAAAAAACATGTATAGAAATGCCCTATAGAGAAAAAAGATATAAAAAACTCCCATTTGAAAAAATCAATCCTTAATAAAGAAACCATAGTTGATAGCCTTTTGTTTCATGTTTTCTTGTCAGAATTATGTGATGCAACAATAACCACTCCAATGTAACTTGTGGTCCACCATCTCTATCTAAACAACCCATAAATCATCAACCACTACCTCATCTTTCCGCCATCACTCAAACTAAAATAACACCCCAAACTTTATGAAAAAACCACACTACAATACCCCATGATTGCTATACTAAGCAACGCTTTCACCAAATCACAACCACAACAACATCTCCTCTAACCAACCACTAATCTACCATGAAACCAACCATCAACATGGTAACCATGACAACATAATAGCCAACACATAGCTTTCTCTAATCTTCAATCAACAACATTGTTCATCTTCCAAAATTGTCTCTGACAACACAACAACAATCTTTAATCTAATAAATGAATCAAACAACCTATAAAAATCATCATGTTTTTGTTCCTTCTTTTGCTAGGCTTTAAGCGTATAGGAGACATACGTGCTTGTCAACAAAACACCTTCATAGGCCTAACACTTCTAACACATGATTCCCATGCATCACCAATAACCAAGTCACTTTTAGTAGCTTCTGACCAATTCTAGTAGACCTTGAGGGTCGTTTTTGAATCCTAAATGAATAATTTTCAATGTGCCACTAATTTTTATGAATTATGATAATATGTAAAGTGTTGGCATCTGCACCGTTATGTGGCAAGCCCAAGTGCATAAAGCCACTAAGAATTTAGTTTTTAAGATGGAATAAGGTTGATGATCATCAATACCACAGTTTTAGTTTGGAGGATGGGTTGCAACAAAATTATTTGAGGTGTAATTTTTTTAACTCAAAGTGAAAACTCCGTGTGGAAATGCATATTTGGTTAGTGTAAACCTCGAGAAAGAAATCATGGCTGGATTAAATTAAAAAAATAAACTAAACTAAAAGTTGTAGGGTGAAATTATAAGAAAAGAAAAGAGGTATAACTTAATTATAAGAAGAAAAAAAAAGACATGGGGGAAAAATAATACACTTAAAGAAAATAGGGCATAAATGCAAATAAAAATAATTATAGAGCATAAATACTCATCTTCTCACAAAAAATCTGCAGCAACAGTAAGGAAAGAAAAGGAGTTTTTTGTATCCATTTTTGCAAATCAAAAGACAAACATCAAAATTTCAAGAACTCATCCAAGATTAAGGGTTATAGGTAGAATAAACACTTATGGGCAAGGGATTAACAAAAACTTTGAACAAGAAGAGAAGAGGGGAGGGTCGGCTGTCATTAGAAAGAAAATGAGGGAGTTGAAGATCGAAACCTTGATTCTTACCGGGTAAGGTGTTCTAGATATGGTCTTATAAGTCATTTCAAAGTCGATTATAAATTAATGCCTGGATGTTGAATTATAGATTAGGGTTCTTAGACTTGAATTGAGGAAAAATTATTAGTTGCTAAAATTAAATAACTTCATGTGTTGTGTTGTGTGTAAATGGAAAGGTTGATGAATCTGGACAGTTTCGTCTCTTGACTTTCAGAGAGATTTCGGGTAGGAGGATGAAGGAATTAGGATCAGGTTATAGGGCAGTAGGTCTGGTTTGTTGATAAGCAATTTTGACTATCTTAGAGGAAGAACTAGGTTCTCCTTCCTCAAAGAACTTGTAGCCTCGTGTCTTAGCTTTCCAACGAGACCAATCTCGCTTGAAACGGAGTTCTATAACTCTAGATATAGTTAAAAATCTGAGGAGAGGTTGGATAGTAACAGTTCAATGTCAAGACAATAACGATTGGATAGTAACAGTCCAATGTCTAAACAGTAACAATTCAAATATAAAGAAAGGAATTATAACTATGGTTGGACAAAGAATGACAATATTAATAGGTGTAACGAGAAAACAAAATGTAAAATATTAAGAAATGACTAAAAGAAAGACTTATTGGCTGTTGATATGGTTATTATAAAACATATCTTTGAGTGAGGAAAATTTATGAGATAAACCTGTGATTTGGAGGAGGGATCACAGGAGTGGTGCAACAGCAGCAGCAGGGGAGCACGAGTAGAGCTTCTATTGCAGGTAGGTGAATCGCACCTGTACTTTCTAGTTAAATTCCATGATTTAATATGTTACTAATGTGAAATGTGAAATGTGAATTACCAAATGTTGGATATTAGATGAAAGGAGGAAAGTTTGCGTAATGATGTTGATATTTTGGATAGTATTCTGAATGTATGTGCATTCAAGGTGAAAGGTTGTTGTGTGAATTGTCAAGTGACGAAATTATCACTAACAAAGGAAATATGAGAAGTGTGATTTGGGGCGTGAACTAACATATATATTTAGTGTATATTATGATCCCGGATAAGGGGATCGCCATGTTTGGACTAGCATACACATTTAGTGTATGTTAGGATCCCGGGTAAGGGGATTACCATGTATTGGCTATCATACATTTAGTGTATCTTAGGATCCTGGGTAAGGGGATCACTTTGCATCGACTCTTATGGGGTGATGATGATGATACTAGTAAAATTGGTATCGGTAATGTGTTAAGCAGAAATAATCATGTCTTATAAAATCTGGAAATGGAGGTTGATAATGGGAGGGGAAACGGTTTTTAGTAGTTGAACAAGAAAGAGATTCTAATGAAAACCAGAAGGGAGAAGTGAACAAAATATGAATGCATGTTGCCCTTTTTAAATTGTTAGATATTTGTGTTGTTATATTTATTGTGATATTCATATTTTAATAATATATATTTTGTTTTAGCGCTTCTGTTCACTTCCTGTAATCTAGGTTCTAGAGAGTATACCCTTGTATTTTGTAAACATGAAAATGTTTATATAACTTAATTTGTATAATTAACGTTCAAACTTGATTTAAATGAACTTAACTCTATAGTTCATATAACCATGTTTTATGTATGTGTATTTTTATTTTTATTTTTTTCCATCCATAATGATATTTGTTATATAATGTCTATCATAAATATTGTGGTTGATATGTATGATGATGTTTGTGGGATTGAGACCTAAGATGATTGGGTCAGGATTGAGTTAGGAGATGCGGGTTATTATAAGTGTAAACAGGTTAAATATCGATAACTTGGGACCTTCCGGTATAGGGGAGACTCCGTTGAAATTTTGGTAGACTTTAATACGAACACCATGAATATATATAAAAAAAAAATTCAATTACTCTGTTTTTCGGTTGACATGAGATTGTTGTGTTTATTCCGGAAAGGGGGATGTTAGAGTTAGTGTGTGATGTGGTGCCCACGAACACTAAGGACCCATTACACGTTCCAAATGGGCCCATCATAAGTTCTAAAGTGAAGGCATTGAATGGAATGGTTGTGCATGTCTCGTCCAAGGCTGAACTTTGGGATCCTTTGGAGCATCAAGAGGAGGTATTAATACATATAATCCATGTGCAAGAGGGACCCAATCCACCTTTATTTGGGCCATGAAGTTTCGACAATAAGTCTGACAATTTTGTATCAGTTTCGGGTATCCTTGTTCTGTAATGTTTTCATGTTTTTTGTGGATTCCTAACTAGTTTTGGATTTCCTATTATGTGTATGAACATTAATTATTTCCTTTAACTATTAAGATTTATTATTTTTATTTTATTTTTCTTGTCAAGTGAGGGGAAAACACAGCAAAGGAAACAAATGAATCCATTGAAACACTTGTGGGAGCAAAGGGGAGTATTAAAGACAACATCGTTTTCCTTCTAAAAGAAGGATAAATACAAGAATGAGATCAAAATCTTATTCTCACTTAGAAACCAAAAGGGCAGCAACTTCTCTTTTAATTTCTAGAATTATTGGGTAGCATTATAGGCTATAAATAAGTCTTATATCAGACCTACAATGTTTTATTTTCTTCTTTTCTTCTCAAGATAGAACAGACTTAGATTTATGGGCTTTTTTTTTTGTTAGCTACAACCCAAGGCTTGTTTGGGCTTAATTAATCTTTTGTTTTCAGCTAGGATCCAAGCCTTAATTGGAGGTGCTAATTGGACCAATTACAAGAGCTAGGGCAAAGAAGCTTAAAGAAGCATTGAATGAGTTTGTTCAGAATATATGGAGCAAGATGGACGTAGAGGAGCTTGTGACATCTAAGAAGTATGAAGGAAAACCTCTAATTAATCTAATTAAGATCCAAGAAACGCCCAATTCATGTGGAACAATGGGCTGATGTGTCCAGTCCCATACCAACCTTGTTAGGCTTGTTTTTTCTAATAATACAAGGATGTAGCAACAATCCGACTTTTCAAGCCCAAAACAACGATAATTTGTTTTTTGTATTTGACACACTCGTGTCGGTAATCGGTAAATCTGTTCCCTCACATCATCAAGATACAATCCATACATCAACAATCAACATTTCATTTAAAAGTGAATCTTACATAAACGCATAATATTATGTTTGCATGATTAGAAGTTCACATTTGATTTAGAATGCAACTACATGATTCCTTGAAAAAGTAGGTTCCCGTGTATTGGGTTTCCTAGGCACCTCGTTGGTGTGACATCCTTGCTGCAGTACAAAACATTAGCCGAAGCTAATCAACCATTTGTCAACATTTAAGCATTTGACAATCTGATATATGTACTAACACAATACGATAACTTTCATGATAAAGTATTTCATTATTCAATGTTATGGAAAAGAAAGGTGAAAGTCACCTACCTGCTCCACCTGTAGGTTGGTCTTGTCTTGAAGATGGTCTGATCCCGACCGCACTACCAAAGACATGAATGGTCACAAATTAGTACATTTGTATCTTTGAATCACATTCGTCACCATACTTATTTCAAGAGTTCATATGTTCACATTCAAGTGTTCCACATTTTACACCATCATACCATGAAATTGTTACTAGCATTTAAGTCATTTCTGCTTAGGAGGCCTATTGTAGAAAGCGACAGTGAAAACTCGTTCACTGCAAGCTGTGCAATTTGGCATTGAAAACTGGTTCGTTGCAGGTTGCCCAATTCGGCAGCGAAAATTGTTTCGCTGCTAGTGCCTCAATTTCAGTAGTGAATGTTACTTCGTGATTAGTACTTAAAAGTGCATTTTTATCAAGGTTTTATATCATCATTTTGCACTTGAAGTATCAATAACTCCTTAACTAAAGCATGTTTTATAATAACGTATCTAATAATATAAGATACCTTTAA
>Ga0325403_1001958_pt1 | contig 17833 bp, 9 predicted proteins | sample PopdelMetagenome_19_FD_205665 | JGI IMG/M metagenome (GOLD analysis project Ga0325403, IMG submission 205665) | Populus deltoides microbial communities from Bellville, Georgia, United States - Xylem-PdKOR-R4 | ecosystem: Host-associated > Plants > Phyllosphere > Stem > Wood/Secondary xylem...
GTCATAGATATCCTCTTTTGATTGATTGATTATTATCTTCGATCCAGGACGTCTAAGTTCTTTAAACATTTCAAAATTGTCAAGTGTCCAAAAATTGTTTCAAAAAAACTAGCATGAATAAATTTCAAATTACAAAGAATAAATAGCAAAAAGAATACAAGAAATAATAAATTGGGATGGCAGAGGTAATCATATTTTAACCTTGAAAATAAAATTATGCAGACGTAAATCAACAGTGACGAGCACTTACTCTGATAGTACTAGCTACTGGCTTTGTTGGGGCTCTCGAGAGTGTGAAAAAAAGAAGAAATCGATTAACAAGAGCGAGAAGAGGATTTAAGAGGATTAAGGTTGTGATCCGTGAATGCTTAATCACATAGAGTGAAGAGCGCGGGCAGACGAGAAAGCCAAAAATAAGGATTTATTAAGGGGAAATGGAAAGGGAAGGATTTTTTAAAAAATTAAATGATGTTTGGAAGGAAGGGGAAAATGGTGACGTAAATAATGTCGTTTTCTCTTCTCTTCTTCCTCCCGCTCGATTTGGTAAACGGACAATGGGGAACCTTGTTATTTTTTCTAATGACGTCAATGTCCTTTGTCCCCGTGGAATTACGCAATCACCCTTACGTGCCGCTCCTTTTCCCTTTCTTCTCCACTCCGAGATATTTATTAGCTGTCTCTTCTACCATGGATGTCAAACCCGGGCAACTGACCTGAAAAGACCCCTAATTATCGCGTTATCGATTAATTTGAATTAATTATTTTTATTAAAATAATATTTTAAAAATAATATATATATCTGAGTTCCGTAGTCAAATTTGATAAAATTAATTACTCGGATTATATATCAACTTGTCTCTTTAACAGAGTCAATATTTTATTTTTAATTTAAAATTCAATCGAATCAAATTTTAAATTTCAGTCTCGAGTTTTTCAAATTAATTTATCATACTAAGTTTAAAAATTATGTTTTTTTCACCGCAAAGTGATTTTTTTTCTATTTATACGTATTGGCTGCAATGAATTCTTGCATGGAAGTACAATAAATTCATTTTTTTAATCCAGCCTGTATAGGCACTTTAGAATAATGAGCTGCTAATATTTTATATGTATATATATATAAACAGTGTGTTTAATAATTAAATGACGTTGGTTTAGTCATTTAAAAAGAATGTCGGCTTCATCTTTGTATTTATTATACTTGTATTGGATCTTGAGAGATTTACCAGATGGGACTTGCATTGTATAGTTAAGCATATAATAAGGACCTAATTCTTTGGCTTCGTGGTTTTAACAAAAAAAATAAAATGTAACGGAGGAAGTTTTATTGATCAAAGCTAAATCAAGATTACAACACATCAAATTCACTAAGAAATTGGAGGGAGGAGTACTCTATCCAAGTCCAAGATTAATGTTCCAGTTTTTTTTCCAAACAACACCATTTTAAATAAAAAAAAAAACAATTAATCTAAATTACCTACGTAGTTAACGATGTGAGTCACGAGCCAAATTAGATTTCAAAGCTATACTCTAAAAATCAAAGAGTCCTTCGATTTTATAGTTTTATTACTATTTTACACGTTTGTATTATGATACAGATCAGATTAATTTTTTTTAATTATATAAAATATTCACGCCGTAACAAAACTATTTAATATTGTTGTTAAATTTGTCATAATAGGTTAATTTTAAAACCTTCTAATCTGACTTCTTATCTAACCCGGATTTAAAATTAAACCGTGTAAAAATTAATTTGTTGTGATGTAATTGACTTGATTGGTCTAAAGACAACCTAATTGATTAATAAAAAATATATAAGGATGAAATTGATAAAAAAAAACCTTTTAACCCAACTTATTGCTCGATCTAGATTTAAAATTTAAACTGTATGAAAGTTTTATAGACATGATCATCTAGTAGACTTATCATGTTCAAGAGTAACCTAATCGATTGTAAAAAATATTTGAGGATGAAATTGTTAGAGAGAAAAGATGACATTGACAAAAAAAAATCATCGCAACTCGACTACTTGCCTAGCTTGGATTTATTAAATCGTGTGGGAATTGTTCAAATATGATCTAGTTAATTGAGTTGATTTAAAAACAATCTAAATAACTATTAAAAAAATCTAAATATGAAATTAGAAAGAAGAAGAAGAAGAAGAAAAACAAAAGTGCTCAATTGAAAAAAAATAAAATAAAGAGAAGCTTTGGTTGTTAATATTAATATTAAAGTTCGAGAATCCAGGTTTTTTTTAGTATAGAAGATAATTTGGGAGTATTTTTTTTTTTTTTGTAGAGTTAAAATTTTTTAATTGATATTTAACTGATTAGGGGATTAATCATATTGTATATATAATAATTTTTAAAAACATACGTCCAATATGTGGTTATGGTTAAATTGTAATATATATATATATATATATATATATATATATATAACATTTTACCCTCTCGAAACCTAGTAAGAAAAATGCTGCCAGCTTCAACCCTTTTTTCAAGTGCGAAGAGAAAAGCTCAAGGAAAAAAAAAAAAAAAGAGTTACAAAATTTTGACGTGGATTGCCACGAATCTCCAGGTTCGTGAGCAAAAATGCATGGTATTGGTCTCCTCAATGGCCACTAAAAACAAAGACCGGGGCATATTCGTCAAAAAACAAACCATCCAGTGACGCAGACTTATGGTTCCAGAACTTCCAGTCTCCTCTCCTGACCGTCAACTTTAAGTTTGCATGTCCTCACTCACTCAACACAAATCCGCAACGTGTCCACTACTGGCCCCACAAAAGCACAGCAAATTTGAAAATTTGGCAAGTGGGCCCCAATTAAGCACCGGATCAAACTCCACGTGGTCCAACAAGTCCACGCAAACAGTTTTTTTTCCATTTTTTGATGGCGATAATTAACGTCACACTTAACTGCACTGCGCCGTTACGCTGTCGTGGAGTTAGGCAACCGGGGAGGTGAGTGAGTGGTCCAGCTACACGACAAGCACGGATCTCTATGACGGCGACCGTCAAATTCCACGTGTCCTCCTGGAGACATGGGGTCAATTATTAGCCGTTTCTAAATCCATTAGAGAGGAGCCACGTGGTAGGCAGTGGAGGCTTTGGGAAGGTAAAAGTAGACAGCTCATTGGAGACATAAGAATTGGTTCCTCAAGTACTAAATTATGGGCTTGCAGGGTTGATTATAAAAGTGGGAAAAAATCTAAACACCTCGCCCATGAACCATCATCCATTCATCTTGCATGTGGTCAGAAATCATGATAAAGATTAAAAAGCATTACATGGACCTTATTTTATGGGATCACATCAATTCAATAAATAAAAAACTCAGTGTGTGATCATATACTTTTAAAGATTTAATAGTTATTTTTATCCTTGAAAAAATCCAAACCACCAATATAAACTACATGATTTAATAGTTATTAATAATTTAATTTTAATAAAGCTAAATCCAAATCAAAATTCACCCAGGCAAATTTTTTTCATTTGCATGAACTTGGTTTACATATATTCACACACAAAACACCGTTCACCCACGTTCTATGAGAATTTATTTAGAAGTATGATTATGATTGTTTTTTAAAATATTTTTCATACTGAAATATATCAAAATAATATTTTTGTTTTATTTTTAAAAAATTATTTTTTAGATCAACGTATTAAAATGATCCAAAACACATAAAAAAATTAATTTTTAACAAAAAAAAACATTAAACTTTTTTAAAAAACCACATTCTCAAATCGGTCTCTTGAGTTTTCGTTTGGATTTCATCAAAATCTTATGAAATTGAAGTTTAGAGTGCTTTAAACCCTATCATGCCCCCCGTGTGGAGTTCATAGAAATAAACACACCTAGATAATGTTCATTAAATAGTTTCAGAGAGGTCCAAATGTAGGTGATGTCATTATATATTTTAATTTTTGAAGTACAAGATAATTGTGTAGCACTTATCAGATCTTGCCATGGCAAGTGTACACGTACATTTTTTATGTGTAGGGTCTGAATTGAATAGAGACAGAGACGCACCCAGATAGATAGATAGATGCGAGAGACTGAAAATCTTGGCCCTAATGGAGCCAAGGTTGATGTCAGCACGATGCTAGAAGAGGCAGCCCGCCCATTATGTAAAAGTTTTTGCAGCTTCAAATCAAGGCAAAGGCTCATAGATCGATCCTTAATTCGAGTATTTTATCTTATTATTAATTTGGTGTGTATAAGTTGGTACGAATACTTATAATTAAAAAAAAAAAGCTCATATTAAGCTGTTGCCGCTGCCAAATACATTTGCTAATCTCAATAATTATTTGCAGCTTTTGAGCTCGGATGATCCATGCATGGATGTGCCCCCTCTGGCCTACAATGGAATAGATATTGGCCTCAAACTGAAGCTCTCTGTGCTTTTATGAGCATGAAAGGAGCTGCTGGAAACCTTTTTAATGAGAAAAGAATTGTGTGTATCTACTAATAAATAAATCTGCTTTCATTATATCACGCGGAGTTAAAAAAAAATATCGACGTGCTTCTATATTATAATAATCCAGTCCGATCTGCTTCTTGCGTTTGTTTACACCTATGACCTGCCCCATCGCATGTTTGTAGAAGCAGGCGACATCTTTTGCTCATGGTCTTGATGAACATTTATGGGTGTTAATTCAGCTCCCACAATTCAGTAGAATAGAATTAATCAGATTATTTGTCTGCAGGTGAGATTTTCTTTTTTAATATAAAATAAATATATTTACATAACATTAATTTATTTTTAATAAAAAATCATTCATGAATTCAAAACCAGAAACAAGTTATTTTTTAAATTATTAAAATAATGATATATTAAATAATATCATTTAAAATTATTGTAATGATGACACTACACATCAACTCGGATTAATATATTAAATTTTTAATTTAAATTATAAAAACTAATTAAAACATATTATAAAGATTAATTTTTAATTAAGATTAATATGTTAAATTACGAAGCCATTTTCTCATTCATGGAGTACACTCGTACGGTCCTGCTGGTGGAACAATCCAAAGCATAGACTACATGCCCCGAAGAGGCTGGATTCGTCATGATTCATCCTCCAGCCGAGTCCTTTAGGCTCCTAATTTCTTAGTAGCAGGTCACAGAAACACCCCGAAAAGAAATAAAAAGCGGGGGGGAAAGGGATCGTTTTTCTTGGTAGGCCTTTGGAGGGGAAAGGGGCTCCGAAAAGATTGTAGAGTGATGGTCCATAGGTACTTTGGGCTAATTGCTTAATTACCTCTTCGATATAAGTGTGAGTAGCAAATTCAAGAAAGACGTTTTTCTCAGCATCCAATGTACCAAAATCTGCTGGTCTTCTATGGAAGGCCAATTCTTCCATGGATATTGCTCTCAAAGATTAGCTAATCAAGTCTAAAAACTTGGAGCTAATTAAGTTGAACAAATCATAGTTCTCATAGCCTAATCTGGAGCTAAACGTGGCAAGTGTTGTGTCGAGGTCATTTAAGAAAATAAAAAAAATCTGAGACTCTAATCTGTTTTTTAAATGAGTTTAATAAACTTAGCTAATTTAATGATATAATTAAAAAATATTGATAGTAAATAAAAAGAAAAAATTTAGCAATAATAATTAACCGTAAAAAAATAAGTTATTAGTATCATACTTAGAAGAAAAATAAAGAAAAATCTGTTACAAACTCGTCATAATCTTACTATAAAAAAAAGTTCATTGAGATGGTTCTAACACCGTTATAAAAGGCTACACAACAACAACGAAAGAGGTCGCACGCATTGTAAAAACAACGACTGTGAAGCATATTAAACAAAATATTATGAATTGAGTGTTTTATGTTTATATTTAATTAAATAAATAAATTCAATTAAAAAATAAAATCTATTTTAAAAAAATAAAATTTAATAAAGAATCCAAGTTTTTACACCATATTACCAAGCATATCCTAAATCCACATAGAGCTAACCAAATCACTAAAAATATTAAAATCGAGTGTACTAAAATTCATCTAATCAAAGTAATGTTCAATTCAATTAAAAATAAAGTGTAAATCAAGCTCCCCCGAATCTGGAATTTTTCAGATCTAACCCACCGATCAAGTTTAACACAAGACATGCGAAAGAAATAATTTCATTCCGCGAGGAAAACAAATTCACGAGAAAATGTGGAGATTCCCATCACGTGTCCTGTCCTGTCCTGTCCTGTCAATGAAATGATACGATAACACGCACGAGGTTCCTCGTTGGATTCTATGGAATCCATGCACAACTTACCATGTTTTGGATGCTTTGGTTTGGTTCCACTTCCACCTGACACCATGATCCAATCCACCACCCAAGCCTCTCTCTTCTATGATGACTTTGCTAGCGGTGGAAGAGCCTTGAACACAGACTAGATCGATTGATTCTCACCTTTTACTCACTCACTCACTGTATCAAACAAGACTTTGGTTAGCTCTTTACTAACTTCTTTAATCATAGATTATCTACCAGTCAAATCTTAGAATAATCCTAACCATAATTCAATTTTTTTGTTGGATTCGAGAAACAAATTTTACGTGATCATACTTTAATTATTCATCAGACGATAAAGTAAGCATAGTTTTGAATTTGCATGTATGAAAACTGATCTCAAAATATTATATTACCTCTCGAAAACTAACTAACACAAATTAAAGAATTCGGACTTCATGGGGGTTATATATATAAATGGATTTGATACCTTGAGATACATCTGGACTTATTAACAGACATCTTGTTGTGTGAGTGTGTTAGCCATTGCTCTGCCGATCAAATTATGGTGCAGTAGCACCGTAACAAGGACTGGTGCTTTAACTAATAAATTACGGAAAACTGCATGTTTACATGTTAACTTGAGAATGAGGACTCAGAGAATTGAGCAGTACTATGATTATTACATCAAGATGCCAAGATTAGACAAGTAACTGTTGGTGGAGGAAAGTGGAAAGGAAGAAGAATATCCAATCATCAAGGTCACACGAAAAAGAAGCTTTTCTTTATTTCTTTTTCTTTCCTGGTTGACCCTGCAAAGCAACGCTCGCAAGGAAGAAAAGAAAACACAGTTCCGTAAAGGCTTCTGATGGAGCTGGCTATGGCTGTTTTCAATCCACAGACATCTATTTCACATCTTAAAAGTAAATATTTATATAGCAAGAATCAAAACTAATGCACAAGATAGTCTTACAGATTAACAAGCAGTACTCAGTTTTATATATGTATTAGCAAAAGGAGAGGTGAAGATTAAGCATTAATGATCATTAATTTAGCACACAACCATAAAATATAACAAAACGCTATTGAAATTAACCAGTACAAACTGCAACCAAGGTTGATAGCTCAAACTTCAAACCCTGACTAGTTGAACACTTAAATAGTGATCATTAAGTTGCAAATATAGTTAAATACATAGAAGCCATCCCCTGAAGACCCGATGTAAGTACATTAATTAAGTTGGGATATTGTGAAATGCTAGGAAGAAGAAGAGCTCTATCTCCGGAGAAGCGAAAAATGCTATGGGAGATTTCTTTGATGAGCACTTTGTAGTTACCCTTCTCTTCATCGGAGCTGGTGGACAAGATAGGGTCTCGGGTATTTTGAATCTTTGCGCCTTTGGTGTAGAACAGCCAACAATGCCCTCGTTGCATGATTCTTTGGAGCTGGTAGCAGTAGTGCTGTGACTACAATGGAGATCCCTTGATGTTTCATCACGTTTTGTCAGAACTTCTTGCCTCTTGTATCTTGTTGATCTTCTTGTATTATTTGACGGTGCCATCTGAGAACTTGATGAATAATCTTGTAATGCTAAATGAAGTCCAATAAGAAGGGCAAAAAAGAATGTAGCAGCTAGCTATAGATGTTATTTTCAGGTGGATATAATAGATAGATAGATAGAAAGACTGCTTTTTGGCTTTGTGCGTGTCACAGACGAGGAAGTTTAAGAAAGAGACACTGGCTAGCTAACAGAAGCTCTCACCTGAAAGGCATTCAAGACTTGCAAGACAGCAACAGAAACATTCCAAAACAACTATCAATAACCATTTGAAAACTTCAAAAGTTTGTGAGCTAGATCAAGTAAATCCAAAATAACACTACAGCAGCAAATACCAACCACTGCCACTTGAGGAAGAGATTTATTCAAACCTCTACCAAATCATGATAGGATTGGACGCTTTTTTGGAGTAGGAAAAAACTCGGCAGAACTTAAAGAAATAAATCTTTGCAATTCGCTATCTATTTCTTATAGATGATCTAGCTCCAGCTTGTAGACACTTCAGTGCGTACTGAAGGAGAATCGGTAAGGCTTAATTTTCTATGTATAAAGTCTTGCAACTTTTAATAACAGAGATAAGGCTTTGGTAGTAAAGAATCAAATGGTATTATTTGATGTGGGACAATGGGAGGTGCTTGAGATTATTGTTCTTCCCTTCACTTTATGCTTAATTCAGCATGGGTGAAAGTGTGTCAGCATTTTCCTCTTTCTAAAGCATCAAATCAATTTATTAATGCATTTGAGAAGAAATGCTACGCGTAATCGTGCCGTGTGTACTGTGGCGAATTGGCTGCCCTCCTTACTGAATCCTGCGTATGAAGGACGAACAAAATTTATCCACGCAAAGATTGACGGGTGCCTATAAGTTTCTCTCACAGAAATTATTTAAAAACAATTTATTTTACTTTTTTATCTCTTTAATCAAACATGTCTATATATGTCTCTTTCGTATCTATTTGCACTAACCAAAACATAACCTCAATGATTTAAAAGCAAAATGTTCAACAACTTGCTACGTTTATTTCTGTTTTATCTTTTCCAAAAAAGAAAAAAATGGAAGATGGAGGTAGCTCTTTAATCCCCCATTAACATTACTCAGACTCTTAATAGTAAAATACCGTCTTTTTTCTTGGTTACAAGAGAGCAGGGACTTGTAGATAGAAGGGAAAGCAGATCGAATAAATAAAGAAAAACAATGAAATTATTTCCCTCCAAAAAGACAACTGAATAATTAGGCTGCTTCAAAGCAACCCAGAATCTCAGGCTTTCGGCAAAGGTCTGCTTGAATGTTGGTAAGAAGGCCCACTGATTATGATGAAATAGCTTGGATATTGCGGAAAAAAGAACTAAAATGGGCCAGTCATCAACAAAAAGTTTATGGGCCAAGCTTCAAGCCCTTTCACATGCTTCGCTCCAAAGATAAGTCCAGGCAGTTGCTGGTAGAAAAAGTACATGGAAGTCTTGGATTAGGCAATTGCTTACAAGTTTCAGGCCGAGAACCGTAGATCTTTTACCATTAGAGGACAGTTTGATAAAAAAATTTAGATAGATGAGACGGGTTTTAAAAACATTAGAAAAATAACATGGTTTAAACACAACTGTTATAAAATTTAAAATATAATGTCTAAGAAAGAAAAATAAAATAAGATATTGTGACATGAAAGAGAAAGATGGAAGAAAAACAAAGGAAAAAAAAATAAGTCATCGAGAATACACTAGAACATTCTCACACTGGAATTCAATTCTCAACACACCTAATATTAGAAATAGTGATTGAACATTGAGAATAACAGTTATTTTAAAATTTATATCGCATTTAAAATAATTAATATATACAAAAATCAACCTAAAATTCTATGAAGATCTTATGGCCAAAAAATGAGATTCAAAATCTAATATCTAAGAAAGAAATAAGAGATAAGGTGATGTGGTATAAGAGAGAAAGAGGGAAGGAAAAAGAAAAGAAACGAAAGAATGGGTCACTGAAAACACCGAAACTCTGTTTTTTACACACTCTGTGTTGTTAGAAAAATCTCGACGAGACAATTGTAACCACACCTTGAAAGAGCACCAAATGAAATCATAATTAGTTAAAAAAATTGTTCGAGTTTGATTTAGATTTAATTACGATCGCTTTTAGTAGTCTTTCAATGTGTAGTTAGAATCTTCTCATCGAGATCTTTTTAATGATACATAGTATGTCAAAAACAGAATCCCGGTATATCTTCGATAATGTTTTTTTTTTCTCATTTCACTCTCCTATTACTTACTTTTTATCTCATCTTTCTTAACCTATTTAGGTTAATTAATTTACAAATAATATACATTTTTAAACATGACTAAACAGCCAATAAAAATCATATTAAAAAATATGATATTTTTCTAACATATTTCAGCATCCTAAAATATTTAACAAACTTCAAGTACCGTGAGGAGATAAGTGCCACGCACGGCATAGATTTCAAAGGTTGACTACCCCAATGATTTGATTTTTCCGGCATATTCCATATCAGAGAAAAGAATGATGCGAAAGCCACAGCTTAAAAAGAAAAGCATTAGCCATTACATCAATTGCATCCGAATCAAAGTTCACATTGCAAATATGGCATCCCAGAATGCATATGAAGTTGCATTTTAATTTCAACTAGATCTCAATGGAACTTTCTTCTTACAGAATCGATGTTCATGCAGTTGGGGGAAGCAGGTGTATATCAAAGGAAGTGCTAAATTGTACCACCATGCAGTGTTAGTTCTACTATACAAATTATAGTGGAAAAGGTTTTGACTGATCTTCATGGTTCCACTGGACTTGGAGGTTTGGAGCCTGACTCCAAGGAGTCTTCTTCTGATAACCTATGGCTGAAAGGAGGCGGCGGGGGATCAACGGTTAATGTGCCTTCCAATACCTTCACCACCTCACCCATCGAAGGTCTCATATGTTCATTTGTTTGAAGACACCAAAATGCAATTCGTAACAGTCGCTCTAGCTCCTTTAAATCCACCCCGTCGTCAAGTCTTTTATCAACCACCCCCTCTAGACGCCGCTGGATCCATTCCTCATAGATCCATTCCCAGGCATCCTGGACTTCTGGACGCCCGGTTATCAATATCAGCACCATCTTGCCAAAATCCTCCACATCTTTCTCCCCACCATATGATGCCTCGAGATGAGCTGTTCCCAACCCGAATTCACTGACCTTGGGCTCGTAATTTTTATCCAGGACTACATTTGAACATTTCAAATTCCCGTGGCTTATAAACTCCCTGCATCCTGTATGCAGATAACAAATGGCCCTTGCCACAGTTATGCATATGTCAACTCTCCTTTTCCAAGTCAGTCTCTGACTCAACTCATCGTCTTCTATATATTTATCCACAGAACCGTTTTTGACGTATTCATAGACCAGATATCTATGACCTAACTCAAAACAATAGCCATCAAGCCTCACCAGGTTTTTGTGATGTATACTTCCTATCTTTGAAACAACAGCTCGAAACTTCCTTTCTTCAATAGCGTTTTCAAGGTCTTTGACTGCTACTGGCTGATGGTTTGGAAGCTCGCCTCTATACATACCTGGCCCTATCTGGTGCTTGAAATTCCCTGTGATGTCCTTGATTTCTGTAAATGGTAACATCATCAAACCCTTTGAGTTCCAGCCCGGGTTAGCTAAAGCAGCTTTCCTCAAAATCTGATATCTTCTTCTATAGATGAAGTAGCCGATTCCCATCTGAACAATAGCAAACAAAACAAATGTGCCAGAGGCTGCTCCAATTAGACAAGAAATGCACAACCCATGAGACCGTTTGACAGGAGATTGTGCTGGAGAAGATCTAAAGGCATGGGGATTAACTGCTATGGGGTCTGAGCATTTCTTAACAAAAGATATCGAACTTAAAGAGGGGTTTTGATGCCCAGAGAAGTATGGACTTGTCTTCATGCGGCACTGAGCAGTTCCGTCATTTGTGAAGGTTGCAGCTGTACAGGCCGGGTCCTGAATGCACAACTCTTTACATTGCTGTAAACTAGTAATGGTGATTGATTCATTTGGTGGATAAATCCCATACAGAAAAGTATGCTCATAAGTATCCATACTGTAATTAGATTCACAATTCAGTGCAAAACATTTCGAGCTGGGAGAAGATGTTGTCTTGAAAGGGCATTGGCATTCGGGAGATCCCGATGCATTGAAAACACAGATGCCATGCTCGCCACAGGTTGCAAAAACATTGCACTGATTTTCAACAGCTTGCCAAACTGATCTCCATGACGCTGTAGCTTCTACCCATGAGTACATCCGCAGATTACCATCAATGTCTAATTTAAGTAACCGAAAATTTACACTGTCATTGTGGTCTTCCCCAAAAACAGACCAAACGGGTTCCTGATTGTGGTCCACAAGTTGCAGGACTCCACCAGAGGTAAGGACAGCACCAAGATTCGAACTTGATGGATTTCCTCTGGACCAGTAACTAGACCAGTAAATGACATCACTTTCCCACTTTAGCTGTAACTGACCTGAAGCATTCATGTAAAGACTGTAATAACTTGAAACAGAATTTCTGCTTGCTGCTCTTAGTGTTTTATGAACAGGTAAATTCTGGCCTGGAAGAAGCGTGTCGGATGGATTATCAAAGCTTTGCCAAACAACCTCTTGCTTTCTATTCAATAGAAAAAGGTTGCCATCATCACGAAGAAGAGCTGAAACAACAGCTAATTCGCTTGTGTTGCTGGTCCATACAGTGACTCCCTTCAAAGAATCAACCAATACCAGTTCCCCATTTTGAGAAAGCTGGAAAAAGGACTTGTTACCAACAGTGACATCAGCTCCAGCAACCCAAACCACAGTTTGTTCGGGAACAGGAATAGATTTCGAATTGAAACGTATCCCAACACTATACTGATAGGGCTGATCAGAACGGTTAACGAATCCAATAGCAAAATCACCACGGGGGGAAACCCACAAGTTGTTTTCCTCTACAGAAAGCTTTGACCCCAAGGGAATTTGTGAAGCAACAACAGGAAAGAGAAAGAACCAAAAAAAGACACACGGAAGGAAAGGCGAATTGAACAAAAAATTGCCCTGCTCAAGCATACTTGAAATGCTTAGATATGCAAAAAAACAAGAAGCAAATATAGTGAATAAGCCCCTAAAGAATCAGGAGAGGTTAAATCCACTGAATCTCATTTTACACATTGGAGGCACGGTACAGTAAAGAATTAGGCAGCTACCAAGATTTTCAAAATAAGCATAATGCAGCTTACGGAAGGAGAGATTCAAGATAATGACCCCTTCAAGACTAGAAGAATCATTGACACAAAATCAAAGCTAGTGAATCACATTTCAATGATTATTAGGCAAAAACAGGACCAAATCTAGGAATTTGTAGGATTGTATGATATGATCAAGCAGAAAACAATGACAATGAAGCAACCACAAATTCAAGAATGGTCTCAAGATTCGAACTTTAGTACCTGAAAAGGGCAGGAAAGGAGATTATAATTCAAGAAGCCGGCTAAGAGTACCACCTTGACCTCAGCAGAAGTATCAACTGTTCTCTTTTAGGCCACAATACAAGTAAAAAATAAAGAAACATAGGAGCATCTTATATTTGACTAGGAAGGCAAAATCGATGAATATAACATCACAGGCCTAATCAAAAAAATAAATTTTGATGGCACAGAAGAATAGAAAAATGGGAGTTGAATATTGAAACTTATGCAGGTACACGGATGGGACCCAAAATTAGGCCAATGGATCACAACTTCCTGGCAATGCAATCACTTTCAGGGCTTTAAAAAAACAGAGTAGGGTCTAGATATTGGGTATTGAAAAGAATCCATCTTTGAAAATCAACAGCTGATAAATTAGAAGATATAAACCACAGATTGGGACCAACTCACTGAAAAATGAAGAGGGTTTCTAGTCTTTTATAGAAAGTACAGGCCAAATACACTTTCAAAGTAAAAAAGAAACCAGGAAATAAGTGGTTCTTTCAAACAAGGAGGTTCTTCTTTTTCTTCCCTGGAAATGGAAATGTGGCCTGAAATTTTTTTGACAGGAGTGGCCAAAGAAGAGGAAGAAGATATTGGAGAGGAGAGAAGGGAAATGGAAGAGTGTGAAAGCAAGACTGTAGTCATGAGAAAGAAAAGGGTTTTGTGGGATTTTCCTTCAGCTATTCTAATAAATTTGGATTTTTTGTTTTATCGCTAAATTTAATTTATCTTTTATTTATTCCTTTATTAGGAGCCAAGTGAAGCCATCTATGATCTAGCTAGTAGGCTAGTAGTTTCACTTTCACTAGTTACTAGACAGGGGACCCTGTTCAAAAAGGACCTGTTTCGGGACATGACATCTCTTCTTGAGATAAAAAAAGAAAGTGACAAGGAAACTAGGAAAGAAAATAAATGATTACTTGGCGATGCAGTTTACACAAGTATCTTTTAATTAAAACTAATATTTTTTAATTATTAATATTAGTATATTAGAATTATTAAAAAAATATTAATTTATATTTTTTAAATAAAAAATAATTTTAAAAACATTTTAAATGAAAAAAAATATTTTTTAAAATTAAAAATGAGAATCAGAATTATCTTTGTTTTCATTGTAAAGTGTTGCGGTGCAATTTATCTTAATCATTTTATTTTAATTGTATGTTTAAATGTATTTGATTATAAATAATTGATGTTTTGTTATAACAAAATAAATCAATTTAATTTCAAAAAAAATTAACCTATGAACCATATCAAGTATCTATGATTTGTAATATTACATAATTTATAAACATTAGAATCTATAATTTATTTTCATTTTTATGATTAATTACTTTGCATATTAAAATTAAACAAGTATGAACAGGTTTAGTTTGAGAATTGTGAGTATTCGATTAAAAAAAAAGGAATTTAATGAAACAAGATTCTGATCTATAATCCATCGAGCTTGACGAAAAAACTAGTTAGATTTTAGGTAAATAGACTAATGTATTTATGAAAAAAAATAATTTCTTGCAGTTTTTCTTAAATAATCCTTTGGACCGACACAAGAATATCACATGGTCCCCAAATTAAATAGTGTCGTGTGTGGATACACTTTTTCATGAATTTGAAATATACAAGAAAAAAGAGAATTCAAGCAGAGTAGTGCGGACATCATTTGACAGGGCATTAATGGATGCTGACCTAATGATTTGTACACGACGATAGAACCAAAGGATGCTTGAGCCACGTTGATTTCTTTTATATTTTGAACATCACATGTCTCTAGTGGCAATGGAGTTCAGCTTTGGGCAGTCAACCTTTGACAGCGTAGCTTACATTATTTTACTCCAAAAGCCCATCATCTCCTCATTCTTCAAGAATGTCAGCAACTTGCATTCCCATAACCCCTTTCATTTCTCCAAAAATTGTGAAATTAGTACAGTAAATTAAAAAATTGGTGAATTGATATAGGTTTAACAAAATTTGATGAAATAGTATAGTTTCACATGTAAATCTGTTGACCGGTTCGTAATGATCAGTGAAATCAGTTGATTAGTTTGAAAATAATAAGAAAAATCTTAAAAATATCAAAACCTAGTGCCTCAGCTAGATTTTTTATATCTAAAAATCTCTTGGTCCATATAAGGACGTAGTCTTTACTAGAGGAAAAATAACCTCGAAAAACTCTTGTGAAGATCTGAGCGTGATCCAACGATAAAATCAAAAGTTATGACCAAACCTTTTCTTGGGTCTAAACTTGTCCCATTAATCCATAAATGCATCTGCTAGGCCATTCATCTATATGTTTGTGGCAAATCCTCATTTAATTATGACAGACATATACATGACTACTTAGAGTGCCTACTACCATGTGAACAATAATTCTTTGAGATTTTAATTGGAGTTTATTTTTTAGTCAATAAACTGGAGTCTAGAGCGTGTTTGGCAGTGTGGTTGCGGATGCTTTTCAAATAACTTTTCGTGCCAAAATACATGCCAATGATGTTTTTTTATTTTTTAAAAATCATTTTTGATATCAGCACATCAAAACATACAAACCATATTAAATTTTAGTAAAAAAAAAATTCAAAATTTTTGGGAACGCAGCCGCAGCCGCGTTCCCAAACGAGTCTTAAAACATACTTGGAAGAAAATTTTCAAAAAATCATGGTTTTTGTATGAAACGATCGACCAGTTAATACAACTGGATCTAACTAGTCACCTAGTTAAGACAAAAAAATGGAGTTTGACCTTGTTGCTTCACAAGCACGACATGATCAAATTGTGCTATCTCACAAAATCTTTTCAAACCTATGTCAATTCATCAGTTTTTTTAATTTATTGTGCTAATTTTACAACAAAATTCCATGATTTTTTATATGTCTACATTCCATTAGTCTGCTTGGCATTGAGGCAAGGTGAGGTGTAGTTAGGTTTTTTAATAAATATAATTTTTTTAAAGTACAAATCATTTCTCACTAAAAGCTAAAAATATATGTTTTTTTTTTTTGTTGCTTTTCTTATCTTGTAAAAAAACTCAATCACACCTCAATTCAAAAAACACTCTGATTAACAAAAAGTTATTAAAATTGTTATTTTTCATAGTTAATATGGTACATAAATTTATTATTAACAATGTCAAATGTTGTCTGTATTTTTCAACATACAAATAGAGTAAATTAGCTTTCTCGCTCGCACCATGTTGTGAGATAGATTTAAAAAATATGAATCTAAAAATTTATATAGGCAATGGAGAATTTTTGACATTGTTATTAAACACAACACAACGAGTTAATTTTAAAAACTCCTTACTTAACTTATTATCCAGCGCGTGTTTCAAGTTAAATCATATGAGAATTATATTAATGTGATTCAATAGGCTTGATGGATAAAAAAAACAATTCGGAGGATCGGTAAAAACATTGTTTGGCTTAAAAAAATCAATATTTTTTTTTTAACATTGAAATGATGAAATATTAAATTGAATCTGGATTTGTGGCTTAACTCGTCAACCCCGTGACTTAAATCATGGACTTCATTGGGTTTGAAAAGATTTTTAAACTATTCTTTTACTCAATAATTTGATAATAAAAATAAACACTCGTAAAATTGAGTACGAACCAAATACTAAGATGTTTGTTTGAGCTTGCGATAACCTCATATAAGACAAACCAAAATAAATCATGAATATCAATTCAAAAACAAATAAATATTGAAGGATAAAATTAATAAAAAAAAAGCAAAAAATAATTCAATTGGAATAAAAAATTTTGGAAGATGGATTTTCTAAAAAAGAAAACTATATACATTGTTATTAAACCCGACCTAGTGCGTCAACTTTAAAATATTTCGACCCGACTCTCTTGCTTAGCCTGAGTTTAAAATTAACACACATGATAGTTGATATTAGGAGACACTGTTGACTTGTCATGTCCAGAGGCAACCTGAATGAATGGTAAAAGCATGATTTGACTTTAAATGTTTTTTACAACATGGTATTTTTTTTTACATTGAGACGACAATATTAGATCAACCTGCGTTTTGTGGCTTAACTCGCAAAATCCTATCCTATAACTCTAATAGGTTTAAAAACCTTAATTTTTTTAAAAAATATTTTTTATTTATCAATATGATAACAAAATAGTTGCTTTTAAAAATCTAGTATTAACCAAATACCAAAATATTTATTTAAAAATGTAACAACCTCTTAAAAATTAAGCCATAATAAATTACAATGATTTAATTAAAATTAATAAAATATTGAAAGGTATAATTTCGAAAAATAATAAAAATAACATACTGACACTAACGGGTGGTTCACGGTTCACGTAAACAGCAAACAATAACCGCCATTCATTTTTTTGTTGTTGTTTTGCAATTATAAGTATCGGCAGCTGAAAGTTGAAGCATGTGATGAAAATAGATGGCATGTTATTTTGATATTGTTTGTAGATAAATTTTATTTTACCTGTGTTGTAATTGTTGGATATTTACCGCATACAAGAAAGATAAATATAAAAATAAGAGAGAAAATTTTAAAATATATTTTCTTAACAAGTA
>Ga0325403_1001959_pt1 | contig 17832 bp, 8 predicted proteins | sample PopdelMetagenome_19_FD_205665 | JGI IMG/M metagenome (GOLD analysis project Ga0325403, IMG submission 205665) | Populus deltoides microbial communities from Bellville, Georgia, United States - Xylem-PdKOR-R4 | ecosystem: Host-associated > Plants > Phyllosphere > Stem > Wood/Secondary xylem...
GCGGCTTCAAAATAGATCCTCATATTTTGATGTGGCTTTCAATTACATTCCCAGACTATCGATTTAAGCAGCATATCCCAAATTAATAGTAGAGGAAACTTCAATGAATTTGGGTGTAATACAAAGGTTTATGGGTTAGAAAGTTTAATTAATTTTCTAGATAGTTGGATATTAGAACAGCTATTAATTGAAATAAGAGATTAGTTTAGGAGAATTTTTTTAAAAATTATTTTAAAAAATAACCATTATCACATTACTAAATACATTTTTATTTTAATCCATCTAATTTCAGTAATTTTAATGTTAAATAATAAAATTAAAAAAAATACTAGATTAAAAAAAACAAAGGCATTGTTCTACCTCTTTTAATTTTTTGTTTAATTAAATTAAATTTAGTTTTAGTAATTCTTGGAGATGATACCAAAAAACACACGTCTGGCTGTTTTACATGCCCTTTTGTCCCTTCGAGGCACGATCATATCCCCAACAGTAAACGTAACTTGAATCTGCTCAATTCAATAAATGGTCTTCAAATGGAAAATCAGCACTGATGAGCTTCTTTCCCTCATCCTCGATCTGTTGACCTAACTCAGGGCGATAGCTTCGGTTGGGTTTTCAACTGTCTTTTTGCTTCTTGTAATGCGGGTTTAGGACACGTTCTTTTAAATTTTAATGTTTTTTTATTACAAATTATTATTTTTTAATATTTTTAGATTATTTATGTGCTGATTTTAAAAATAATTTTTTTAAATAAAAAAACATCATTTTAATACATTTCTAAATAAAAAAACATTTTAAATCGTAACTGTTACTACTAGTAGTAGGCTAATTACGACTAACTGATTTGAGATTTGACAAGATTGAAGTCTAAGGTTGTTGAGTTAATAATAATCTCGGGTTAATTTAGATTAATTAAAAATAATTTAATTTTGAATAAAAAAAAAACTAAGATACCATCATTTTTAATAAATTTTTTTAAAACACTTTTTAAAATGAATTCCATTAAATCTCACTCCAGTTTACTCATGTCAACTAGTTTAAGTTGATTTATTGGATTACTAAGATTTAACTAAATTAATATTTAAAATAATTTTTTTGAAAAAACCCATCTAAGACTAGACTCCAGATAAGTCGATCACTGGATTTACCTATTGAGTGCTTAGATTTCAAGTAAAAAATAGGCAGAACAGACCATTTGAAAACCATATACACAGTATCGTTAACTTGAAGGTCATGATTCCTTTGAATATATTTAGCATGTCTGTAGGGCTTGAAGAGAAGAAAGAAAGGCATGCTTGTAAGATAAGTGCGTCTCCTTTATTAACAACTTATAAATTAACCACCCTAATTAAATCCCTATGTTATTAATTGCCTAAATAAATTTACTTGGTTAATAAAAAGAATTCCATTTTTTCCGATGCACAACAGCAAATCAAAGACCACCGCCGCCGAGATCACGTTTTGGGATTCATGTTTGGTCTTGTCCTCAGAAATTTGTCTCATCCTTGGCCATGACATTATCTAGATACAAAGCCCTTCACAACCAAGTCAAGTTCAAAACAACAAGATGCGAACCCATTTGTGGCATGCATTATCAATTGTGTCACGAACCGCATCAACTCTTTGACTCTCTCAGTATAAAAAAGCAACAGAATACGTAAGGAAAATATATATGAATCTATAATATATATACATCAGACATTTATTATATGTTGATAAACAGAACTAATGCATACCAATTTATTATATCTCGTTGCATGAGGCTTGTACTGTTGGGTTTTCTAAAATACATATAGACAATGAAAATTATAATTTTTTTTTTTAAATAAGAGTCTTAAAAATCTTATTAGATAGATCTAGAGTTGTTTAGAGTTTATAAGAAGGTTACTTATAGATCAGATATTCTTTTTTACTTTGAATATTTGCTTCAGACAAGGTTGTCACAAACTGCAAGTCGTTGAAGTTTCCAGCTTCTAAAGGTAATCCACATGAATCACCAATGAGAAATATTCTACATTCTTTTAGAAGAGAAGAATTGATATACCTTATAGTGTTAACTCTTTTCTTTTATGTTTTAGGTGTTTACATATTGTATTCTATTCACCTCTTTTTATCACAGGAAATAAAAGGCATAACATTCTATTTATAAGAAAACATAAAAAACCTTATAAATGACAAAATATCAATTTGCTCCTTAAATAATATCATATATATTATTTAAAGCTAAGTTTAGAAATTTATTCAATGAAGTCCTTAGTTGATTGTTTCTAAATCTAGAATTATAATCCCTTGTATTAATTACATTCTAATCCTCGATTTCTAAAATTTATTTAGAATCAAGTCACATTTGATTAATCATCTCATTTTAATTTCTAAACAATGATTCTTATATGTGTGAACCATTAAGTTTCTTAATATGTTGGACCAAATATAAATCACAACCCTAAAATAAAATAGGATTAATTTTTTTTTTTATCAATTCAACAATTGATTGATTTATATTTGAATATTAAGTACAATGTCTAGCAACCTGTTATGATCCCTCAAATATTAGAAAAGTTATAAGTGATTTGATTTAACATTTTAATGACTAGTTTCTTAAGTAATTATTATCATTTCTTCAACAATGTTCTGATTTATACATTATAGCATGGAGTGTATCTTCTCTGTCAAATCATATTTGTTTTCAACACCATAGTCATTGATTCTTTGAATAAGATTGAATTTTTTTTCAAATCTCATTTCACTTTATGCAATAATTTACAACCAACACTATTTGAGAATAGATAAAATATTTTTTCTAATTCATATAGGATGATGAACCTTCTTTTAATTATTTAAATATATCCATATAGGTCATGTTATCCATATAGTTCATATTGATATGAACATGCTAATCCATGTAGACATCAACTGCAATGGTGGGATGCTACTCTTCAAAAATTCAATCTCTCCCTACATGCAACTAGTTGATATAATCTAAATATATTACCAACTAATTATCGTTATTTCTACCTCAATAATTGATCACATGCAACTCGAATCAACATCAACCATGATATGTTCATAGAATCTAAAATGTCACATCACACAATCACAGCAATGCAACTCAACTATCACAAAGTAGTGCACTTGGATCATTGATCTCCATATGTCACTATACTAAATGCAAATTGGAGGAGCTGTTTGTATCACACCCTCTATGTACGACTTCCATATAACTTATAAAAGCAAGAAATCCATATACCATATTATAAACAATTTGATGTAAAAAATAATATTACAAAAATAAATAAAATGAATGTCATAACTTACACCTGATGAGACTGCTGCGCTTCTAACTCGTTGTGGTAGAATGACTGAATGCAGGTTGGATTTTCACAAAATCTTTTATGCTCTCACCGATTGACATGATAAACCACAAATTCACTGAACTTCTAATGGGAGTTGAATCCAATATCCGTGTCCAGCATCTGGCCACCCCAACCTCTCGACTACCAACGTGTAGATGCTTCAACTAGCCAATTAAAATAATTATACTTGTATAAATAATAAACAAGTATTTTAGAAGACATACTTATTTCATAATTGCTGTAGCTTCCACTCCATGCCATTTCGATGCCCAACATTTCATCCATTAGTATTTCTTGCGTTGCAAAGAGAATGTTTCATTTTGTTACCTGGAGAAGCCGTTCAGGTATCATGCTGATGTAAAACAGGCAGGACTTTCCAGTTACAACTTCAAAAGTCTAGAGTGCCAAACTTTTGGATTGATGAGTAACAGTAATCTGCCAGACTGTCAAGGAAAGATGGATAAAATAGCTCTCAGGACAATTAAAGAATAACTTGGGCAAGAAACATGAAAGAAAAATGAATGAATCTTGTTCTTGTTGCTGCTTTTTTGAACCCCACTATGACCTTGTACAGAATGTACATCGGAGGTACAAAAATAAAGGTTATTCAGGGGAAAAAAAATCATTAAAGCTTCTTCCGAACAACTCATTTCCACAGTTCTTCCATTGGGATCCCACGTTCACGAGCAACATCACTGAACTGCCTCATTTTTTGCACTGCAACAACTGTGGCTCTCGCATTATTGAGCGCATTCTTACTCCTAAGTTGTTTTCCCAGCACATTCTCAACACTTGCCATTTCGAGAACAATTCTCACAGCACCTCCAGCAGTCACTCCGGTACCAGGTGAGGCAGGTCTGAGCATCACCTTTGCTGCCCCAAAATCTCCCTCAGATCTGCCATTCAGTTGTTAAAAATGCTTAGTTACTAAATTAGCTAATTTGGAACTGTTTGCTCCGTTATATGAAAACCCAAATAAGTAAAATGCAAGGCATGCTATTGTGGGCAGGTTAAAAGAGGAGTATTCTTGTGAATTATGCATCTATCATGCTCCAATATCTTTATCATGCTCAAATCTCTACCAAAAAGGCCCGGGACATGGTCTAGTCTCATAGTCAATGAAGGTGTTTCTTTTCTTAACAATTTCACTATATTATCAATGCTAGATAAATGACAGCAAAACTCACACGCACAAAAAACAGTTCACAGTAGAAGAGAAAATGGAAATCAATGCAGATGCATATCCAACCTATCATCAGGGTGTATAACTTGATAATATATGAGCCAATCAACTTGAGATGATATACTATATTCATTTTGACCTTCTAGGAATACCCATCCTATTTCAGAGCATATAACTTGAAAAAATATAGAGTCAATCAACTTCAGATGATTTATATTCATGTTTCACCTCCTAGGCAACTCGGTTCTACAACAAGATAGAAGTTCAGAAAACTCCCCATAGACCTGCAGTTTTATTTTTAAGAAATAAAGTCTTAATTTGAAATTTTAAAAAAAAAGGAAAAAGAAAAAAAGCACAAAAGTTTCCAAAAATTCAAAAATGCCTAATTTGCACTGAGACACAAGGAATGATGAAAGCCAGTGCTTTCAGTAAATCAAATTAGACTTTCAAAAGCGATGTTGATGCCCTAAGCTTCCTATAGGCACCCAATCTAAACACACATCAATTAACAGCTAGTCTTAAACCTATATCCCAGATTAACGAATCACCAAACCCTCCAAAGCAACTCCAAATCCTATATACTCACCCAAGACATTTTCTGTCATAGAACATTATACTTACATGTTACAAAAATAGTTAATAACCCTTGATTCTAACAGCTCCCATCTCTAAACAGCCAGAAAACACCTACAATTCTTGCAGCCTTAATTCTAACATCTCTCATCTCCAAACTGCCAGAAAACACCTCTAATCCTTGCAGAAATTCCACAAATCAAGTCAGCCTTACTCGTACAGGAAACTTGAATGACATGTCACAGCCAACTTAACAATTCTTCATATATTTGGTTTTCCACATTCTATCTCAAATGCGATTATGCAAACTATCCATCTCCAAAATAGCTGCATGTTCTCGGTCAGACTTAGTTCTCCAATACAAAAAAGTTAAATTTCACAATCAGTCAGAGCCTAAAATCCTTAGAACCAACAAATCCAAAACTCACTTAAAACCAAAGAGTCAATAAAATTAACCGAAAAGCCAAGCCTTCACACTTAAACAAAAATAAAAAAGAACCAAATGCAATTACAATCCTTAGAATACAAAACCAACATTCACATTATCAATAAACATAATAAACCACATGAAAATAACAAACCGATAAAAATATTAAAACTTTCAGGATAAGAGATATACCTATGAGGAAAAGTCAACTACTTTGTCATAGGTACGGTAATAATATTTCTTCTAGCATTAAGAGCTGATTTTTGGACAGCAGCAATAGCTTCCTTAGCTTTTCCAACTCCAACCCCAACTTGACCTTGTTTATCTCCAACAACAGCTCTAAAATGCAACTGTTTCCCTCCTTTAACAACCTTAGTAACTCTCCGAACTTGAACAACTCTGTCATCTAACCCATCCTTAATTTTCTCTTTCTTTGATTTTGAGCCCCACCCACTAGTTTTTTTAACCTTAGAATCCATTACATAAATATCTTTGCCTAAAAAACTAACTCCACTATAGGCAGGACCATAAAGTTCCTCATAAGCTGCAGCTATTTCTTCTTCAGTTTCCATTGGACCTTCATCAAAAGGAGGGTGGAGGAATGTAGTCTTCAGGTTGGGTTGGTGGGTCAAACACAACTTCTTCTTCTGGATTAACATTGTCAAAGAAGGAAGTGTCAATGTCACTTGAATTGGCTCTTGCGATTGTTGTTATGATTTTGGGGTGTGAAGAGAAGAGGTAGAGAAATGGGGATTTGGGTGAGAGAGAAAAGGAAAAAGGGAGTTTGGTGGTGGGTTTGAGGAGGGAAAGGCGAGGAGTGGTGGTGGAGGTGGAGATGGAGGTGGTAGTTGTGTCGAGGGAGAGGGAGGAGAGAGTTACAGCGGTGGTGGACATTGGTGTGCGTGGAGGACCAAGGGGAGAAGGGAAGGAAGGCTTATCCCAAAAGGAAGGATAAAGAGCAGATGGTGTTGAGAATTGACGAGGTGAAAGGAGAGTGTAAAAATTAGGAGAAATACAACTCGGTCCCTCATTTATACATGTAGTTTCAATAAAGTTACCAACTGTTTCAATTTATCAAATTTTAGCAGTATTGTTAATTAACAAAAAGCTAAAACGCATTGGAAAAATACTATAATTATTAAATTTCGACCAGTCCGATAGATTGATTAGATGGCTGAACTCAAGGTTCTCAAAAACAGACTTTTGACACGATATAAAAAATATAATATAAACTTAAATCGTAAAAACAAATTATTGAATCATAAAATTATAAATAATTTTATTTTTTATATATAATTCAAATATCTTAAAATAAAAGATTCAAATAAAAATTTATATATAATTTAAACACCTTAAAATATATGATTCAAATAAAAATTTATATATCATTTAAGTAATTTAAAAATATAATACAATTATTTTATTCATTTATGTCTATAGATTTTTATTAACTACCTATTAACAAACTTAAAATAAATAATCTACAGTCATACGAAGGTGGCTACACCTAACTTATAAAACTATAAGGAATAAGAACTCCAGTAACTTTGGTCTGGAGCTTAAATTGTATGCAAGGAACAAGATTTTTCACAATTATCTAAAGAAAGATCAGCGAGCAACAATCCAATTCTAACCATAGTTAGATTAAATACTTGGAAAGGTGGGGAAAAAATGAAAAATATATTGTGCACTGGTCAGTATATAGCACTGTCTTCACCTTTTTAGACACTCATTTCTCACTGTCATTTCTTGATCCCAAAAACCAAGTACTTCATGCCTAGGGCTACTGCTCTTTTCAATCTTGAGAAAATAAATAAATACCTGAATAGACAAGCATATTATTCGAAAGAAATTCATAAATTGAAAAGAAAACAAAAAAAATGAGCAATAATGTAAAATGATCCTTAGCCAGTGCATGATGGAAAAAAAATAAAAAAACAAAACTATAGAATAACTTGCAATTGCTGGTGGAGAGGACGCAACTGTCTGGAACTCACAGTGGTTGGGGAAAAGAATGCAGTCGATGATGAAAAAAAATAAGAGGGTTATTGGTGGTGGTTGATTGTTGAATGACTGAGAGAAAGAAATTAAATGAGACTAGGGTAAATGTTGTATAGGTGGTTGGTGCTGATGTGGAGGGTTGGACTGGAGGTAAAATTTGATGCAATACATATACTTTAGTGACTTCGTAAAATCGGTTTTAAAATTATGATTTTACTTGATTTTATCTGATTTTACCTGATTTTATCTGATTTTACCGATTTTGCCTGATTGTAGTCCGATTTTAACAATTTTCGAGTTTTCAAAGCGATTTCGCACGTTTAACCTGTGTTGACTCGTAAAATTATATGATTTTACGAGTCAACTCGCGATTTTAACAACCTTGGCTGAACTAACATAGTTATTAAATCCGAACCGATCCGACAGGTCGACTTAATGGCTGAACTGATCTGAGTAAGGCGAAAGGCTAGGATGAACAAAAACCCGACAAAACTCAGTTGACCCGCCGGGTTGATCCATGACCCGACAAAACCTGGTTGAGACCTTTTTTTTTCAAAAGTGTTTTTTTTCCTAGTCAAAGACCCCTCTTTTTTTAGATATGTTTTAGTTGATTATTAACTTTTTCAAAGTTCACTATATAAATACTAGAAGAATATTTTATTTTTTCAATATGGGATTTGAAACTTTTTAATATATATATTTTATGTTTACAAGAAAAAAGTTATGTTTTTTAAATGTGGGATAAAAAACCTTTTTGGTTTAAATACTTCAACTTAAAAGAATAACATAATAGCATAATATTTTTTTAATGTGAAATAAAAAACATTTGGAAATAATAATTTAAACTTTATTATTTATAACATTAATAACCTATATTCACATGGATTGTTTCTTAATTTTTTTATATGAAATATTAAAACTTTAAATACATATTTTTAAATTTTTTTCGAGTTGATCCAGGTCAACCCGTATAACTTGAAACCCGACTCTTTAGTCGGGTCAACCCCGGGTCGGTATGATAACTATGGAAAATACTGTAGGAAAGACTGTGTACACACTCTTAAATCACTATTCATTGTTGTAGTGGAATTACATTTGTGACCTTATAAGCAGATAAAGAAGCCAAATTAGACCGAGTTATTTTGGTATTTTTTCTATCACCAATTAGTTGTTAATAATTTTTTAATAACTAATAAGCCATTAAAAGAGACTAAGCTGCTCCCAACACCAAATCCTCATTTTTTAAACCACAGAAAAAAGAAATGTAATTTTATTATAGCAACGCATAGTAAATTATATATCTATTACTACAATGAAAAACCCAATATATTTTGTTTAATATACACACACTTTTTTTCAATAAATATCAAAAGAATTTATTTTTTTATGGTAAATATACTATATATACTCGATAGAAATTGATTATAAAAAAATAACAATGTGGATCATCATCACCTCTATAAGTCAGAGAATGAAGGATTAAAAATTACCTTGTATATAAATATAAATAGAGCTTGGTGTGTGTGTGTGTGTGTGTATTGAAAAAGACCCTCAGCTTTGCTAACAAATGAGAAATTATTCCAATTGAAAAGGATTATTTACTTTTGAAACGCACGCTATTACAGAAAAAATCCTCAAACATACAAGGAACACAAATTTCTTCTCCTTTTCTTTTCTTGCTCTTCCTTTTCCTCGGCTAAGAAAAAAAAAACAAAGAAACTTCTAATATCCAATACCCTTGTTAAAAATGAATGTATCAGTATACTATCAACAACTGATTACTCAACCTTTTAGTTGCATCAACCATGCTTTGACAAACTGCTGTAACCCCATCTTCTTTTATGTCATGAATCTTGATAGCTATTGTTAATAATATTCTAATGATCATAGCGAAAAATTGTAGCTATGGACATCAGGGAGCATACCAAGACCAGTATAGCAGTCATCTACGTCATGAGAATCATCTACCGCCTTCATTTTACCATTTGGCGGAGAAGTTTGCATAGCTGCAGATGCTGGTTGGGTATAGGTACTAATGTTGTTGAAAGGATTGTTGTTAAGTTCTAGTTCGTTTGTATATGAACAAGAAAAGTCCATAGGCACAGCTCCAAGGCTGTTAGCTTCTTCTTGTTCTTTATTCTCAAGTTGTTCTGCAAGTAATGCTAAAGATGTATATTCTTCATCCCCATCTTGCCACATATGTTCTGTCAGGTGGTTACAGTTGTGGCTCTTAGGGTGTGGTGTTTGAGCTAGGGCTGATTCTGGTCTCTGCACCTTTGTGATAGAGAAATACTGCTTCCTCGCACGACAAAAGACATCAAAAAGTTATTCATGGCTTTGCATTTACTGAACATTTATTCAAAAAATAATCAGGCAACATTAACATATATAACACTTCACTCAATTAAACACAATCTAAATCTAAAGATTGCTCGAGGCAGATCCTTGTCTTGACTGCCTCATCTGGGTTATCCTGTTAACCCACTAGTGCATGTAAGGCCCTGGACGGCAAAACGGGCCAGTCCTGGACCCGAGCGCTGCCTTTAGCGAGCCCAATCTAAAAGACTGCAATTTTCGCACTAAAAAGTTTGTGTTTCAAATCTTTTTTCTATGATTATACGATACACTTATGTGTTTTTCTTTTAGATGATAAAAAAGGCATTCTTTGTAATGTAATGTAATGCAATGCCATGCCCTACGTGTTCAGCAAAGGTCCTGCCGAACTAGCTAGAAGGACCGTTTCCTCCTCGGCCCCACAAGATAGCACACGGGCCACACAGGTGAGTGTCCAAGTTGTATATGGTAATGCAGTTCTATTACCAGCACATCATCAGTTAAGTTTTGTCTTTTTCAGCACCATTAGTGTGTCTTTATCCCTTCATATCCTTCCAAAGAATGTGTCAGCGTCATTGAAAAAGTCAAGGGCAGCGTTGTCACATAGCTAAACAAACTTGTGCGCGTTAGAAAATTCAAATCCCACTTTTAATTTTTGGACATAATCTAAATTACCAGTGTCATTGCAGTAATTAGGTAGATAAACTCACGAGATTCTTGCTCTCGTCCTCGTAAAGTGTAAGGGAATCTCCAGTCTCCAGCCCATGTCGCTTAACGAATTCTCCTGTGGAATGCAAATTAAAGAGATTTGAGTATTAGAATGAAATAGATACAAAATAAAAACTTGGACTAAACCAGAAAGAACTGAAATTAGCTGTGAGTTTACCTGTATTTTCAAGAACATACATCCTGCTTTTGTTGTTAGTCCAGAACCTACGTTACCAACAGACAAAGAACTTGTCCTCAATGGGAAACAGAACTCAAAATCGCAGTTTAAAGGAAAGAAGGAGAAGAACGAGATGGGGTATCAAAATGCTCACTTTAACTTTAAACCCCACTCTTGGTTAGAGTATATATCTCTGAGCACAAGTAGGATTCCTTCTTTATCATGTAGAGGAGGAAGATTTTCCTCTACCTCTCTCTGGATTGACATGCAAGAAGAAATTTAAATATTAGATGTTACCATTTCTGTAAGAAACACAGGAAAATGAAAAGGAAAGGATAATTTCAATCTTTAACATTTCTTGTTTCTGTGCTCAAATCGAGAAGTCAGGAGGAGATTAGTTATTGGGCAGTCTTAAATCACATTCATGTAGCAGTGTTCATTGACAGCAAGTCAAACATGGGTAATGGTTGGCTATTTTGCCTCGTTTTCTGTCATTTTAGAAGAAAAGAAATGATGAAAGAAAGGAACAGAAATCAAAGCAACCAAAAAAATATGCATACAATCACAAGGGACTAAAAATAACATCATTCATATCAAGAGAACCATACCTTTGGAAGGACAATTCTCCCAAGAGACCCAACATCACTATTCTTCAAGTCCTTCCTAAGCAACGCTCTCAGTTTCTGCGCCGCCCAAACAAGAAAAATTCTTAAAGGACTCAAAAAAGGTTACAGATAAAGGCAAAACGCATGAGTAAGCAAAATACATGATTTGACAAGAACGCACCTTGTTATCTGGTGTTAAGAACTCGAAAAGATCTTTGCTAGTGTTGGTCCTGCTGTTTTGGCCATCAGTACCAGCACCATGCAAAGCCAATCTACTTGCATCCGTTATTCGAGTCGAACTAGCTCCAGAAGAAGAAGCTCTACCAAGCCTTCTTTGGCGTGCAAGTCTTCTCATGCACCTTGCCACCTTGGTCTTGTATGCATCTAGAGCTCTCCTTTCTTGCTCTAATTGCAACGCATTAGGCTGCAAAATGCACGATCTTTGCATTTCAATTGCATGTTGGCCAACCATGACAGGATAGAAAGGATCTGCAGCTGGTGTATACTGGCTACGCTGGTCTAGAGAATCTGTGGATGGAAATTGCGTAGTTTCACAAGGCGGTGTCGTATAGTACTGTGGTGCAAAATAGTTTGACTGAGTTAATGAGCTTGAAGGTGTTGAAGGGTAGCTCAATGGTCCATATATAGAGGAGAACTGGGAATTCTGAGGACAACCCATCATTACTGAGCTAGCATTTGTGGTAGTGGTGGTGTTGCCTGAGTTGGTTGATAAAGTGGGAAAAACGTTCTCCATATTATCAAAATGGGCAGAGGAGTGAATGATGAGTCTTCGGAGCTGTGCACGTAATCAGAGAGAATCCTGTGTTTGTGTGGGTGGGTGTGTGTGTTTAAGTAGGTGTTTTGATTTCTAGTGAAGGTAAAATTGGTTAGAAAGGGTTATGGAGAGTGCAAGGTGCTGCCAGTCGAAACAGCCCAGGTGTTAAAGAGCAAGATAAACGCGTCAAGAAACGCAGTGGGGTTGGATTGTAGAGATAGGGATGAAAGGCCATGAAGAAAGAATAGGAGTCTGAAAGGAGAGTGCCAATTGCGTGAAGAGGGTGACAAGTGGCCGGAGGATGCTGGTTTTGGGATACCCAACTGACCAGTGAGGAACTTGAGACAGAGAGGCATAGGTTTGAAACTTGGCGCCAGCTTTGGTTTAAATATGGCTGCCCATGGCCAAACCTTGCACAGAAAACCATTCTATAATGGCTAAACCAATGCATTGATGACCAAATGCCAACAGTCAACGCCCTCCCTCTCTATATGCCATCTTTGCCAGTCTCTTTCCCTCCACAGCACACTCTAATGCCAGTGTGCCTAGAGTTATGTGGTTAGTGAGAGTGTTCAGTAGTAGGAAAAGGTAAAGCCTGAAGCCTGTGCACTATGGTAATTCCATTATTGTCTATTCTCATGCACAGAGATTCTAGTGCCTCCCATAATTATAAAGAATTAACTGGAAAGACGAGTTACTTCCAGTCTGTTTCCACTTTCCATCTCTCGGAAAGCACCAACTCGGCATCTTCTGCTCTTTTGGCAATTTCTCTCTGTTAGCTTTGTTTTATTTAGCTCAAACATTCACTGCTAAGTACTATTCTAGTCAGTTATAGTAAATATTATATTCCAAATTTTTATAACTAATTAAGGGGTTATGTAATGTTTGGAATGTGAGTAAAAGAGGGTAATAATGTTTGGAATGTGAGTAAAATTGAGAGGTGAAAACTGAAATTGCAATTTGTTTGTCATGGTTTTCAGCCACTCCCTTGGTAGTCATCAAGTTGGTCAAGGACTCAGGACCAAGTGCATCCTGCATCAAGTGAAAGTGTACTTATGAGCTTAGATTTAGACAAGCAGAAAACATGCAGTCGATATAGGGATCGAGTGACTAATGTGAGCACCACTCTTTAAAATGGCGACAAGGCCATGCCATATAAGATATTAAAAGAAAGTTTGATTAGTCACTAAAACTTTAAATTAGTCAGCCAAGATTTAATAAAATGGCGATGAGGCAGTGATCGTACAAGTGAATTATTACTAAAATAATAGGCAAATCATCCCAAAGCAGCAATCATTATTATAACCAAACCATGAAAAAGAAAGTAGTATGATGTACTACTCATATTTGCACACAGGCACACGCGCATGCAGAAAATAAGAAACAAAGACATGCCGAGATATATTTGATTTGTCTCTTGAGACATCTACAAAAAAAGTACCATATGAAAATCATAAAACAGACTATTCTTTCAGAATCAGTGGTCAAATATGCCAAAAGAGTTGATATGAGGTGCCCCAGAAATTGGACAAACAGGAATAAATTGGGGGCCGCATACCAATATGAATGCATAGGAGTTAAAATGATTTGATCAGTAAGGGGATAAAAGTGCAAGATGTGGATTATATAAATAAAATTTTCTTGATCAGATCTCTTCGCAGGTCATTGAGCATTAACATTACTAGGCTATGCTATGTCCTAAAAGAGTCACCTTGGTTGAGTTTGCTGGCAGCTCCTTCATGGTTTTCAACAGTTGAGAATGTCCACTGCTTAAAGTTGCTTCTATTTGCAGGCTGCATTAGATATAAACAAGACAATCAATCCTCTTATCAACATCAATGTGACATAACCTGTGATTTCATTCCACTATGCAAAAGAAACCAGGTGCTTAGGTGCCCCCATGTTTCTTGAAGATCACCTTTCATGTCATTTTCATGGAATTAAAGTTCATGCAAATATATTGATTTCTAATGTGCCAAAAAAAGATTTAAAATAGAAAGATCTATTACCACATGAAAATCTCACTGCCATTTGAGTTATCTATTTTTTTGGGAATCCATGCATCCCTCTGATTCCAACAAATAAAAGCAGTAACTAACATCATTAGGGAATTCTTTTTATTTTTGTAAAACTCAGCAGCCTCATGTAATAAAGGCGCTATTTACCCCAGATTCAGCATTACACACTGTAAAAGTAGCAAAAGTTATGCATTGAAACTCTTTTCTTATTCTGCTATTGCAAATGGAACACAGAAAGTTGTTTGTATAAGTTGCCGTGCATTGAAGCAGAGGAAACCACCAATTATAAACAGAAACTGATATAGACACAAGGTTAAACATTGTTTCCCATGTATGCATGTAATGGTAGACCAAAGTTTTCCTTTTATACTGCTAAAGACGGAAAATCTCCAATTTTAAGCCAAAATGATACATGAATTTGTGCAAACAAGGCATGTTTAAATCATAATCACATATTTTAGAACTCCCATGGTTGCTTTAAGAAGTAATATTGAAATTAAAGTCACTATCATTACTTTCCAAGTTTGTCAAAAGGCAATGACAGTTTTTTTTCTAAAAAAAAAAAATTTGCACCTAAAACCGTATCCTGCTTCAACTACAAAACATATCTTCTGCTGGGAGAAAATATTTAGGCCTCCTACCATCTTCATTCATGCCATTATTTTCCCAAAGTTTCCAATCAGACCCTTCACCTTGCATAGCCATGCTTGAATTACATGTAGAAAGAAAAAGAAGAGCAAGTTTGACAAGGATGCCTAAAAAGTAATATCAGTGTCTGAACTCACCAGAGAGATTTATTGTCTTAGGTGAATCAGGAATACTATCTACGTATTAAAATGTTTTAACCATATATAAAAGCAATCCAACATGAAAAAAAAAAAAAAAGAGATTAGCTGAAGATTCAAATAATAGGAAAGAAAATGGAACAAAATTTCTTCATGAAATCTACTTAATAGAGATATGAAGGACACATTAAGCACTTGATGGACATTATGATCGCATCTTTATTTGCACTATAATAATGATAAAGCAATTTAATTGGAACGATCTTCGCATGCATGAAGCATAATGCAGAACTAGAGCATTTGACTTACAGAGCAACTTCAGCAAGACTCTGGAAACTATAGCAAGGAAAACTCTCCATGTCAGCAAATGAAAATAACATTCATCGCCATTATGAATCTAATAGTTTCTTAAATTGAAAACTTCAAGAATTTTGTAAGCAGAAAAGGAAGTCTAGCAATAACAAAAGTGAAGAAAGGAAAGATGGATGGATATATTTGCAAAGAGACTGTGGGCAACCAGTGTTTATATAGAGTGGAGAAGAGAGCCTGCATGCAACTGCAAAAGTGTTGATCCAACACCTGCGTGTTGCCGTGTCAATAGCTGCAACAGTCGAGAAGTTACTGCTAAACACGTCGAATAATGGCCAAAACATCATGCTCTAAACGACAATTTAAGAGAGATGGAATGAATTTATTATTCACGTCCGCAACTTTATTCGCATTTCCATTCAAAATCAGTAAATAGCTTCAACAACATGCAGATGGGCAAGAACATCAAGGAATCAGAAATCCAACAAAGCCCACTCGCAGTTTGTCTTCATCGTTGAGGTTGAATAAACCTCTAGGAAGATATAGCATGAGAAATGGAGGGAGAAATCAATGATCAGAAAATTATTTAACAAATATAATTTCGTGCAATAGTTCTGCATACTCTAAGACTGCATTGGGGCGTGTATAGCATCAAAAATGTAACCGTATAATAGTTCTAGTTATGCTAGAAGTGGAAAGGAGCATTAGTGAACTTAACAGATAGCAAGAGGTCTGGAAATGCTAATAGGAAGCATTAAAAGCATAATTGGATGGACAATAAAGAATGCATGTAGTAGATCAGCATATTCATCTTCTTAGAGAAAATTTCTCAACATTTAAGTTTTCAATTTCCTATTACATTCAAGACCAGCATAATTAGAATATTAATTGACAGAGTATCCTTGAACTTTAATTTCATCAGCACATCAATAGAATTTCCACATTAGATTCAGAAAGCTCCTTTTAAAGTCTCCATTGATTATTCAGAACTTTGGCTTTAAAAGTTTTACTTTGCATCTTTAATAGGCTAGTCAGACTAATAGGGCCTCTTTTTCATTGCAAGGCCAAAATACTGGTTATATATTATCACAAAACAAACTCAAACAAAAATCTTACAATGGCTCAAAAGAAACAATCAGGTTAGTTTGGGCTACAAGGAACTTCCACATACCCCATTAACTGATAGAGCAATATGAATAAAGAGTTCCATTCCAAAAGGGTCTTCATTTTCAACACTTCTCTTCATTGTAGGCTATTTGGATCACATCTACAATAGTGTGAGGCACTCCATTTAAATTCAAGAAGTTTTCATCTTCTGATCCGATAACAAATTAGACAGCCTAGATCCAATTCTTTCTTTTGGGACTCTTTTGCACCCAACTAAGAAGCTACAACTGAACTTGTTGCTTCAGCTAGCAAAAACAAAGTCTCAACAGTTCCAGCTCATCTTAAAGTATAAATACTCCTTTAAGTTTTGCACCCCTTAAGGATTTCATTTGTCAGCCATCAATAGAACAAGAACCAACTACCCTAACTTACAGCAATAACAAGTTAATTGAAATGATGCCTTACAAGATTTTCCAGGGCATTCAACAAACTAATTACTAAGGCATTAAAGATTTACGTAAGCACTAACATTAAAGGAAAAACTCATGAATTCCTCCCCCTTTCACTGCAACAAATAAGTCCCAACAAAATAATGCATATCAACTGCTTGTAAATTTGCCTGAAAGCAGAATAATCTGGACCCCAACTACAGGTGAAATAAGAGTTTGTTAATGAATACTTGTGCAATGCAATAACTTCGAGGAAAACAGCTACCTAGACTATGAGTAGAGACAGCCCATAGCATTCCCCTGACTCCATAAATATGGATATCTTTTCTTAATTTCATCCATGGTTGAATTATGTGATTGACTGAGTTACTTAATAATTTTTCCTAGAACCCACCAAGATTAAGAAGCCAAACTCGGATTTGGCTTGAACTTTGACCAAAATAAAGGCAAAGTGTTGCTGGACTCCACTCAACTTGTATATGACCCATTTTAATATATATGCCTAATACAATTGAGACTTTCATTTAGTGAAATTGTTTGATGACATGATGCCAGATAGCTTCATGGAAAGAATGTACAAAAATAAAAACCAATAAAACCCAAATTAAATAAAAAGAACAAAAATAACAGAGATAAAAAAAGTGAAAGGGACTGCAGAGGAGAAATTGTGATAGCGAGTGGTACCTGAAATTGGTGATGAAAAAATGGAGTGTTGTTGCAAGGCATGCATGTGTCAGTCTCCCTAGTAAAATTGCTGTAACGGTCGTGGAATTTTCTGCGAGCAGTAGAAACTTGGTATGTAACTGACAGCTACAAGTGTTTTGGGCTAATGGATTGGAGTAGCTTATGAATTCGACAACCTAAAAAGGGCTAAAATTGCATGTATTATCTTGTCTCTTGCTAACGGCCCGAGGTGATCAGATTTGAAGCAGACGTGAGCGTAGCGAGCAAGTCTTTATTACACCTATTAATACCGAATTGTTTGTTTGTCAGTTTTAAAGTATTTTTAAAAAAATTAATTTTTTTT